>OJMI01000530.1_pt1 | contig 50780 bp, 38 predicted proteins | sample 1597131 | NCBI WGS metagenome assembly OJMI01 (sample SAMEA2452116, study PRJEB22498) | human gut metagenome | reverse complement strand
AATATTTTGTGTATGAATTAGTTGGCTGATTTTATATTATTTACTGAATGTCCCTTAATAAGAAGGAAATAGCATGTGAATGAGCATTTTAACTTGATTCACATGCTATTTTTATATGGATAAGATTATGTTTTCTTATTTTTTATCGCTGATCATGCTGCCTTTTATCGTTAACCGATGTATCTGTTGTTCGGTATTGGCTCTTATTATAATTTTCTTTTCAAATTCCCCAGCACGTTTTCCTTTTCCGTTATAAGTTACCTTTATTTCTCCTCCCTCATTGGGCTTTATCGGTTCTTTTGGAAATATGGGAGTTGTACATCCGCAATTTGCAATAGCTTGGTTAATAACCAATAAACCATCTCCTGTGTTTTTAAATTTGAAAACACAAGTAACAGGGCCATCAGATTCTTTAAACGTTCCAAAATCATGTACTTCCTTTTCAAAAGTAATTTTAGGTTTGTTACTTTTTACTTCTTGAGCGATAGAGATATTAATTGCTACAAAAAGTAATGTGAGTGTTGCTAATAGTTTCTTCATCTTTTTAATTCCTTGATATTTGTTTTACACCTTTTACAGTTCTCAATTTACGTATTAAGGCTTCTAATTTAGACGTATCATTGACCATTACAGTCAGCGTACCAGAGAATAAGCCATCATTAGATGCTATTCCAATAGAACGCAATTGTATATTATCCTCTTTAGATATAATAGATGTTATGTTGTTGACAATTCCAATATCATCATTTCCTACAACAGTTAATGTAATGGGATAAAGTTGTCCTTTGCTTTTTCCTGCCCATCGTGCCTTGACAATACGATATCCGAATCGTGCTTTCATTTGTGCTGCATTGGGGCAGTCGTTACGATGTATTTTTATTCCGCCATTAACTGTAATGAATCCAAAAACATCGTCTCCGTATATAGGATTACAACATTTTGATAATGTAAAATCAATGCCTTTCAGATTTTGGTCTATAACCAGTACATCTGTATTAGAGCCAGCATATTCATCCAGATTGTTCTGTATGTTGTAATTTTCGGCGCTTCTGGGCTGTAGTTCTGCTGCAATTTCATTTTCTTTTTTCAGCATAACTACATACTTGTCAATGATATCGTTTATATCAATTGTTTCATCTGCAATATTTTGATAAAAGTCTGTAACTTCTTTAAATCCTTCTTTCTTTATTAGGCGCATCATTACAGCTTCATCGTATTCAAGCTTGCGGTTTTTGAATTTTCTTTCTAACGTTTCTTTAGCGAAAGCAGCCTGTTTTGACGCAATCTCTTTTAGAGTCTGACGTATTTTGGAGCGTGCTTTTGAAGTCGTTACTATATTAATCCAATCCTGTTTCGGAGTTTGGGTATTTGATGTAATAATTTCTACTTGATCACCACTATGCAATTGATACCTGATAGGTACATTTCTATTGTTTACTTTACCTCCAATGCATTTACAACCAAGGTTTGAATGGATATGAAAGGCAAAATCGAGTACAGTTGCTCCTTTAGGTAATTTATACAAATCACCTTTTGGGGAGAAAATAAAAACTTCATCTTCATAAAGCTCCATTTTGAACTGATCCATCGCCTGCATATCATTGTCGCTGTTTTCCAAAGCTTCTCTGATAGAGGTTAACCATTCATCCAGACCGGTTTCTCCTTTGATACCTTTATATCGCCAGTGTGCAGCAAGTCCTCTTTCTGCAATCTCATCCATACGTTCCGTACGGATCTGTACCTCAACCCATTTTCCTTCAGGTCCCATAACTGTAATGTGGAGAGATTCGTATCCGTTACTTTTAGGTATTGATAGCCAGTCTCTCAATCGCTTGGGGTTGGGCTGATACATGTCTGTTACGATAGAATATGCTTGCCAGCATTCTTGTTTTTCTTTTTCTAAAGGAGAGTCTAAAATGATACGAATGGCAAACAAATCATATATTCCTTCGAATGTAGTCTGCTGTTTTTTCATTTTCTGGGCGATAGAATGAATTGATTTGGTTCGCCCTTTCATATGAAATTTCAGTCCTGCTTCCTCCAGTTTTTTTTCAATTGGTTTGATGAATGCAGCAATATAGCGGTCGCGTGAGGCCTTGGTCTCATTCAGCTTCTCTTTGATATGATAATATATATCATGCTGTGTATATTTAAGAGACAAGTCCTCCAGCTCGGATTTCAATTTATACAATCCAAGTTTATGAGCCAAAGGTGCATATAGATATGCAGCTTCGTTGGCAACTTCAATTCGTGCGCTTTCATTGGGTGCATCTTTTATCTGACGCATTACATTTACACGGTCTGCAATCATGATTAAGATAACTCTGATGTCTTCGGCAAAAGAAAGCAATAAATTACGAAAGTTCTCAGACTCTATGGTCGGATTCTTTGCATATAGTTCATTTATTCGAATTAAGCCTCGTATAATACCGGCAACGTCTTCTCCGTATTCTTTTTGTATTTGTTCGGATGTGATAAAGTTACTTTGTACACATCCATGTAACATTATACCTAAAATAGAAGCACGTTGCATTCCAATCTCTTCTGCTACGATGATTGTTGTTTTCATGTCTTTGATAATCGGATTGATACCAAAAACATCACGTTGAAGTGAATGACTTTGGGCCGCTTGAATCAGATGATTTTTCAGCCTTTTGCAATCATCTTTATGAAGCATGTCACCTGAAAGACATAGCAGTTCTTTGTATAGGTGAAAGAGTTCTTTATGTTCTTCAGGTGTGAAGAATTCTTTTTCGTCCATATCTTAGAAATTTTGTCTGTAAAATTACTTTTTTTATCCGTTTTTGTGCACAACTCACCGGAAATATTTATACTTTTGGCATAAAAATTAGTAATAACAAATAAGAATCGCTATTAACTTTAATTCTTTATATATATGATGCTGACACAAGATGATAAAGCCCTGTTAAGTAAAAAGGGAATTAGTGAAGAGCAAATAGCTGCTCAGTTGGATTGTTTTAAAAAAGGTTTTCCTTTTTTGAAGTTGGAAGCTGCGGCTTCAGTAGGTAATGGTATTGTTTCACCCGATGCATGTGCTTTGAAAAATTATGTGCAAGCATGGGAAGATTATAAAAAAGAGGGACATGTCATTATGAAGTTTGTTCCTGCCTCAGGAGCAGCAAGTCGTATGTTTAAGAATTTATTTGAGTTTTTAGGAAGTGACAATGATGTGCCGACCACAGATTTCGAAAAGAAATTCTTTGCAGAGATTGAACATTTTGCATTTTTCGATGATTTGAATGAAGCTTGTTTGAAAAACACAGGCAAAGGTATTCATCAGTTAATAGCTGCCAACGATTACAAAAGTGTGATATCAAATTTGTTGGAGAGTGCAGGATTGAACTATGGTTTTTTGCCAAAAGGTTTATTGAAGTTTCATAAATATGAAGATGGAGCACGTACGCCGCTTGAAGAGCATCTGGTAGAAGGTGCTTTGTATGCATCAAGCGAGGGTGATAAGGTTAATGTTCATTTTACTGTTTCACCGGAGCACCGTGTGCTTTTTGAAAAACTGGTTACAGAAAAATCAGCAGAATATACAAGAAAATATAATGTAATATATAATGTATCTTTCTCTGAACAGAAACCAAGTACAGATACAGTTGCTGCCGATATGGAAAACCTTCCGTTCCGTGACGAGAAAGGACGTTTGGTATTTCGTCCGGGTGGACATGGAGCATTGATTGAGAATTTGAATGATTTGAATGCGGATATTGTCTTTATAAAGAATATCGACAATGTAGTACCAGATCGTTTAAAAGCAGACACTGTTACTTATAAACAGTTGATTGCCGGAGTATTGGTTACATTGCAGAAGAAAGCTTTTGATTATATTCGACTTATTGATAGTGGAAAATATACTCATCAGCAGATTGAAGAGATAATTCGTTTTGTTCAACAGGACTTGTGCTGTAGAAATCCTAAGATAAAAGATTTGGAGGATGGCGATCTTGTGTTATACTTGAAAAGCAAGTTGAATCGTCCGATGAGAGTTTGTGGAATGGTTAAGAATGTAGGAGAACCTGGAGGAGGTCCGTTCTTGGCATACAATGCGGATGGAACTGTTTCATTGCAGATTCTTGAAAGCTCTCAAATTGATATGAATGATCCGGAGAAAAAGGCTATGTTTGAAAAAGGTACACACTTTAATCCTGTTGATTTGGTATGTGCTCTTCGTGATTATAAAGGAAACAATTTTGATTTGCTGAAATATGTCGATAAGGCAACCGGATTCATTTCATATAAATCGAAAAATGGTAAGGATCTGAAAGCATTAGAATTGCCTGGATTATGGAATGGATCGATGAGTGATTGGAATACTGTTTTTGTAGAGGTTCCATTGACTACATTTAATCCGGTTAAAACCGTTAACGATTTGTTGCGTGAACAACATCAATAAGAATCACAATTAAAAATATAAGGTACAGAGTTTAATATTGTTATGGCTCTGTACCTTTTTTATGTTATGGATAATGTTCAAGATAGACTATTGGAGTTAGCAAAGATGGGAAATCCCGTTTTTGCCCGTTCCCTTCATCCTGGAATAGACAATGTGTTAGGTATTCGAATTCCCGATATAAGAAAGTTGGCCAAACAATTGGCTGTGGAAGTTAACTGGAAAGAGAATATAGCTCATTTGAACTATTATTATATGGAAGAACGTATTCTTCATGGTATGATAATAGGCTATGTGAAAAACATGACATTGGAAGATCGTCTTTCAGAAATAGAGAAATTTCTGCCACTGATAAATAGCTGGTCTGTATGTGATACCTTTTGTTCTACGTTAAAATTGGCTGACCAGTATCAATCTGAGGTTTGGAATTTTATTTTGCCACATTTCCATTCAGATAAGGAATATACTGTTCGTTTTGCCATAGTGATGGCATTGAGTTATTATGTAAACTCTGAATATGTTGATAAGGTGCTTTCTTGTTTGAATGATATTCATCATGATGCGTATTATGTGAAAATGGCAATAGCCTGGGCCGTATCCGTCTGTTATGTAAAATATCCGGTGGAGACAGAAATATTTTTAAAGAATAATCTGCTGGATGATTTTACTCAAAATAAAGCACTCCAAAAGATTCGTGAATCTTTTAGAGTCTCCTCTTCTGAAAAAGAACGGTTGAAAATCTATTGCAGATAAATTTTTATATGTCAATCTGCATAATGTAATCGTTCATATAAAATCCATTTCCGATATGGAAATCTCCTTCTTTGACTTTTTTCATTCCCATCCTTTTATAGAATTCTATGGCAGTGTTGTTTTTATTGACATTTAGTTCCATTTTGCATGGAGCCGGATGGATTTCTTTAATGGCTTTGATTGCTTGTTTGAACAGGTCTTTTCCTATATGTTTACCTTGTTTCTGAGGTAGTACATATATTTTTTGCAAATGAAACAGGTGAGCATCTTCCTGTTGTATGGAAACATAACCGACAGGGATATTGTCATCAAAGGCAATGTAATATATATGTCCTTCTTCCAGCATTTGTTTATGTAAACTGGAAGTTGAGTACATCCATTCCATCATGTATTCAATCTGTTCTTCAGACAATATTCTGGCATATGTTTCCCTAAAAGCTATATTGGCTATGGATTGTATGGTTTCGCAATCTGTTATTGTTGCTCTTTGTATTCTTATCATAGTGTAATTCTTTTATAATAGTTGTCCTTTGTACAAATTTAGATATAGTTGATGAATAAAATGAGATATTATTGTTTTTTCTTTCTTTTTATGCATTCATAAGCAATAGGCGTATTTTATATGATTATTAGTTTAAAATTCCAATATTCACTATCTTTGCAATCAACAAACATAAAATTTATGATAAACAAGATACTTTTATTAGGTTCCGGTGAATTAGGAAAAGAATTCGTAATTGCCGCAAAGCGATTAGGACAATATGTTGTGGCATGTGATTCATACGCAAATGCTCCTGCCATGCAGGTTGCAGATGAGTGTGAAGTCTTTGATATGTTGGATGGAACACAGTTGATGTCTGTTGTAGAGAAACATAAACCGAATATCATTGTTCCAGAGATTGAAGCAATACGTACAGAATGTTTGTATGAATGTGAACAGAAAGGTATTCAAGTGGTTCCTAGTGCCAAAGCTGTAAATTATACGATGAACAGAAAGGCAATTCGTGATTTGGCTGCGAAAGAGTTAGGATTACGAACAGCCAAGTATTTTTATGCAAAAAATCTGGAGGAGCTAAAAGAAGCTGCCAATGCCATAGGTTTTCCATGTGTGGTAAAACCTTTGATGTCTTCTTCAGGAAAAGGACAATCGTTGGTAAAAACTGCAGATGAACTGGAAAGTGCATGGGAGTATGGTTGTAATGGAAGCCGTGGTGATATAAAGGAACTCATTGTAGAAGAATTCATTAATTTTGATAGTGAAATAACATTGCTGACTGTTACTCAGAAAAATGGGAAAACCTTGTTTTGTGCTCCCATCGGACATGTGCAGAAAGGGGGCGATTATCGTGAAAGTTTCCAGCCGGCATCAATATCTTCCGAGCATCTGAAAGCTGCTGAAGAAATGGCAGCAAAGGTGACAGAAGCATTGGGAGGAGCAGGTATCTGGGGTGTTGAATTTTTCTTGAGTCATGATAACGGAGTGTATTTTTCTGAGTTGTCTCCGCGCCCTCATGATACAGGTATGGTAACATTGGCAGGAACCCAAAATCTGAATGAGTTTGAATTGCATTGTCGTGCAGTACTGGGATTACCTATTTCGGAAATACGTCTGGAACGTGTCGGAGCCAGTGCTGTTGTTTTATCACCGATAGCAAGCAAAGAAGCTCCGCGTTATAAAGGAGTTGCGGAAGCTTTGAATGACCCTTATATCGATGTGCGTATATTTGGGAAACCATATACCAAGTTAAACCGCAGAATGGGGGTGACGTTGTGTTATGCTCCGTTGCAGAGTAATATCGATGTCGTACGTGATAGGTGCAAGGAGGCGGCTGCAAAGATTATTGTATATTAATTATGTAAAGAGATACAATTAAATTAATTCATAAAAGTGCATATAATTCTGATATTATGAGGGATTATTTGCACTTTTGTTGTTTAATTTTGAAGTTGTGTTGTGGATTGTCTAGTCTCTTATAAATTATACTTAAACTAGCTTTTTGTTATCTTGTAAGCCGAAAAACTATATGATATAACAAAAAGTAATAGAAAAATGATATATTTTATATTTCCGTTATCGAAAACGGGGGATGTGCCCTCTATAAAGTTAACAATGCAAATTTAGAGCTTATTTTTTTTAAAATAGTTTGCTTTTGATTCTAATAAGCTCATTTTTTTTCATATCTTTGGTGGCGATAAAGAAAAACTAAATATTAATAATAAAAGATTGCTTATGTCACAATTTGTAGGACATATTTCGCAAGTCATCGGTCCTGTTGTCGATGTCCTTTTTGAAGGAACAGACAAGGATAATATGGAAGAACGTTTGCCGCGTATCCATGATGCATTGGAAATAAAGCGTACAGATGGACGTACCTTGGTGGTGGAAGTTCAACAGCACATAGGGGAAGATACTGTACGTACTGTGGCAATGGACCGTACCGATGGTTTGAGAAGAGGTATGGAGGTCATTCCGACAGGAAGACCTATTGCGATGCCGGTTGGCGAACAAGTTAAAGGACGTATGATGAATGTTACGGGTGAGCCTATAGACGGTATGAAAGATTTAAACCGTGCGGGCGCATATCCAATTCATCGTGAACCTCCTAAATTTGATGAGCTGTCAACAAGTAGAGAAGTACTCTATACCGGTATTAAGGTAATTGATTTGCTTGAACCGTATGCAAAAGGAGGTAAGATTGGACTTTTTGGTGGTGCAGGTGTTGGTAAGACCGTATTGATTATGGAATTGATCAACAATATTGCCAAAAAACACAATGGTTTCTCTGTGTTTGCGGGAGTAGGAGAACGAACTCGTGAAGGTAACGATTTGCTCCGTGAAATGATTGAATCAGGAGTTATTCGTTATGGAAAAGAGTTCGAAGAAGGTATGGAAAAAGGTGAGTGGGATTTGTCGAAGGTTGATTACAATGAAGTAAGCAAATCTCAGGCTACTTTGGTTTATGGTCAGATGAATGAGCCTCCTGGCGCACGTGCTTCTGTTGCATTGTCTGGATTGACTGTTGCAGAATCTTTCCGTGATCAAGGTGGTAAAGATGGAAAAGCCAGTGATATATTGCTGTTTATTGACAATATATTCCGTTTTACCCAAGCTGGTTCTGAGGTTTCAGCATTGTTGGGACGTATGCCGTCTGCCGTTGGTTATCAACCTACTTTGGCTACAGAAATGGGACAGATGCAGGAACGTATTACTTCTACAAAAAATGGTTCTATTACATCAGTGCAAGCCGTATATGTGCCGGCTGATGACTTGACCGACCCGGCTCCTGCAACTACATTTACCCACTTGGATGCTACTACGGTATTGAGCCGTAAAATTACGGAATTAGGTATTTATCCGGCTGTTGATCCATTGGATTCTACTTCACGTATTCTTGATCCGTTGGTAGTTGGTAATGCTCATTATGAAACAGCACAGCGTGTAAAACAAATACTTCAACGTAATAAGGAATTGCAGGATATCATATCAATTCTTGGTATGGATGAATTGTCTGAAGAGGACCGTATTACCGTTAATCGTGCTCGACGTGTACAACGTTTCCTTTCACAGCCGTTTACTGTTGCAGAGAAGTTTACCGGCGTACCGGGAGTGATGGTTTCAATTGAAGATACCATAAAAGGTTTCCAAATGATTTTGGATGGTGAGGTCGATCATTTGCCTGAACAGGCATTTTTGAATGTTGGTACTATCGAAGATGCTATAGAGAAAGGTAATAAATTGTTGGCTGCAGCTAAACAAGCAGAATAATGTATGGAAACGAATAACTTGAATTTGGTAATTGTTTCACCAGAAAAAACATTGTTTAAGGGTGAAGTGTCGAATGTAACATTTCCTGGTACAATGGGTGAATTTATGGTATTGCCGAAGCACGCACCGTTACTTTCTTCCTTGGAAAAGGGTGTAATAAAATATACCACAAAGGAAGGTGAGCAGTTACTTGAAATAACGAGCGGTTTCGTGGAAGTTAAAAAGAATGAAGTGTCAGCATGTGTTGAACAATAAGAATTAATAAGATATGCTTCCCAAAGTCAAACAGATATTCATTATTGCTTTGACCTTGACAGGTGTAGTGTTTGGGTGGATTGGTTATGGAATATTGCAACTATTCTATCCTGATGAATATTCGCCCTATTTTCCTTTAATTCCATTGTTTTTTTATGTATTCGGACTTGTTTTTATATATTTGTTTGAATACATGCATAAATACATGCCTGAGAAGTCTACGTTGGTATACATTATAAGTAAAGGAGCAAAATTGGTAATAGGTTTGATGTTTTTGGTCGTTTATGGCTTTTTTATAGGCATACATACCAAAGTATTTATTTTGACTTTTCTTGCATATTATATTGTATACTTGATATTCGAAAGTTGTTTTTTCCTCCGTTATGAGATGGAAATGAAAAAAGTGAATAAGAAAAAATGAAAACATTGCGCTATTTGTGGTTATTTCTGCTTGTCTTTGTTACAGGTTTAATGCCTGTATATGCAGACAATACTGAAACCGGCGGGGAAAAAGGCAAAGTAGATGTACAAGAAATAGTATTTGGACATATTAGTGACTCATACGAATGGCATATTCTTACATATGGTGATACGCATGTTTCCGTTCCTCTTCCTATCATTGTATACAGCTCAAATACCGGCTGGCATGCATTTTTGTCATCCAATTTGGCTCATGGTCAGGAATATGAAGGGTTTTACATTGCAGAAACTGGAGATTATGCAGGAAAAGTAGTTGAAAAAGATGCCCAGGGAAACGAAGTTCGTCCTTTGGATATATCAATTACAAAAACTGCCTTTTCGTTAATGATCAACAGTTTGATTCTTGTACTTATTATTGTAGGAGTATCTCGTTGGTATAAGAACAGAAAACCAAGTTCTGAAGCACCTAAAGGTTTTGTTGGTTTTATGGAAATGTTTGTAATGATGATTCATGATGATGTCATCGTGAGTTGTGTAGGAAAGGAATATAAGCGTTTTGCTCCTTACCTCCTTACGGCATTTTTCTTTATATTCATCAATAACCTGATGGGACTTATACCAATCTTTCCAGGTGGTGGAAACGTTACGGGTAATATAGCCATTACGTTATTTCTTGCTTTGATGACTTTCTTGGCTGTAAATATTTTCGGAACAAAAGAATATTGGAAAGAAATCTTTTGGCCGGACGTACCTACATGGTTGAAAGTCCCGGTTCCTTTTATGCCGGTTATTGAGCTGTTTGGTATCTTTACGAAACCTTTTGCATTGACTGTCCGTTTGTTTGCAAATATAATGGCCGGTCATGCCATAATCCTTTCGTTGGTATCGATTATTTTCATCACTGCTTCATTAGGTGTGGTATTAAATACATCAATGACTATCATATCAGTCTTGTTTTCTGTATTTATGTCATGTCTGGAAGTATTGGTGGCATTTATCCAAGCTTATGTATTTACGATGCTGTCGGCCGTATTTATCGGTTTGGCTCAGGTTCATCATGAACATAAGTAACAATAAAGTTTATAAAAGAGAATTTAGAAAATATATTTAGTAATACATTTAAAAAATTAGAATTATGTTATCATTAGTTATGTTGCAAGCTGCAGCTGCAGGTCTTTCACAGTTTGGTGCCGCTATTGGCGCAGGTTTAGCTGCTATCGGAGCTGGTATTGGTATTGGTAAAATTGGTGGTTCAGCAATGGAAGCTATCGGACGTCAGCCAGAAGCTGCTAACGATATTCGTATGAACATGATTATTATCGGTGCCTTGGTTGAAGGTGTTGCATTGTTTGCTGTTATTATTTGTTTGTTGGCTCTTTACGCATAATTCAAAAAAAAGAGGCTTAGCTTATGTCACTACTTAACCCCGATATTGGTGTTTTCTTTTGGATGTTGGTGTCATTCATCATCGTATTCTTCATCCTTGCAAAGTTCGGATTTCCAGCATTGGTAAATATGGTAAACGAACGTAAGCAGTATATTGATGAATCGTTGAAGTCTGCACGTGAAGCCAATGAGAAATTATCGCATATCAAAGAAGAAAGTGAATCCATTTTGGTTGAAGCCCGCAAAGAACAAGCTAAAATTTTGAAGGAAGCTATGGAAACTCGCACTCAGATTATCAATGAGGCGAAAGAAAAAGCTCAGTCAGAAGGTGGCCGTTTGTTGGAAGAAGCGCGTAAACAGATTCAAAAAGAAAAAGATGATGCCATCCGCGATATTCGTAAACAAGTTGCAGAGTTGTCTGTAGAAGTTGCAGAAAAAGTTCTTCGCAAACAACTTTCAAGCGAGGTGGAACAAAATGGAATGATCGAACGTTTACTCGATGAAGTTTCCGATTCTAAAAAGTAATAAGTTATGAACACAGGAGTAATTTCAAAACGCTATGCAAAGGCTTTGTATATGTATGCCGAAAAAGCAGGAAAGCTGAAACAGGTATATGACGAGATGTCTGTTATGGCAAATAACTACCTGTTGATTCCCGGCCTGCGCAAGGCGTTAGATAATCCTTTGCTCCCGATGAACGACAAGATAAAGTTGTTGTGCAACGCTGCTGGCGGTAAAGTGAGTCAGGAAGTAGAGCGTTTTATTACACTTGTCTTGCACGAACGTCGTGAAAAATTCATGCAGTTCATAGCGTGTTCGTATATTGACCTTTATCGCAAGCAGAATAACATTCTGCTAGGTAAGTTAATTACTGCGGAAAAGGTTAATAAGGAAATCGAAGACCGCATGAGAATGATGATTGTAAAAGGTACTCAAGGGACTGTCGAATTTGAAACGAGTGTTGAACCGTCTATAATCGGAGGATTTATTCTTGATATAGATTACAACAGGTTGGACGCAAGTGTTGCAACTCAATTGAACAGAGTGCGTAGACAGTTTATGGAAAAGAATAGAAGAATTGTATAATTAAAGAAGAAAACATGTCTGAAAATATAAAACCCAGCGAAGTCTCCAGTGTTTTGCTTGAGCAATTGCAAGGTATTGATACCAGCCTTCACTTTGAAGAGGTAGGTACCGTGCTTCAGGTCAGCGATGGAGTAGTACGTATTTATGGATTGCGTAATGCTGAAGCTGAAGAATTGCTTGAGTTTGAAAATGGAGTAAAAGCCATTGTGATGAACTTGGAGGAAGATAACGTGGGTGCTGTGTTACTAGGTCCTACCGATAAAATCAAAGAAGGTATGGTAGTAAAACGCACGGGACGTATCTCTTCAATAATGGTGAGCGAGAACATGTTGGGTCGTGTCGTAAATCCGCTTGGTGAGCCAATTGATGGTGAAGGCGAGATAGGGGGCGATATGATAGAGATGCCATTGGAACGTAAGTCTCCGGGTGTTATCTTCCGTCAGCCTGTAACAGAACCTCTCCAAACTGGTTTGAAAGCTGTAGACTCTATGATTCCTATCGGTCGTGGACAACGTGAGCTGATTATCGGTGACCGTCAGACCGGTAAGACATCAATTGCTATTGATACGATTATTAACCAACGTGCCAATTATGAAGCCGGTGATCCGGTATATTGTATTTATGTTGCTATAGGTCAAAAAGGTTCTACCGTAGCCAATATTGTTAATGTGCTGAAAGAAAAGGGAGCTATGCCTTATACGGTCGTTGTATCTGCTACTGCTGCCGATCCTGCTGCATTACAGTATTTTGCTCCGTTTGCGGGTGCTGCTATCGGTGAATATTTCCGTGATACCGGCCGACATGCACTCGTTGTTTATGATGACTTGTCAAAACAAGCTGTTGCTTATCGTGAGGTATCATTGATTTTGCGTCGTCCTTCTGGTCGTGAAGCATATCCTGGTGATATATTCTATCTGCATTCTCGTCTGTTGGAGCGTGCTGCAAAAGTAATTCAACAGCAAGAAGTTGCTGAGCAGATGAATGACCTTCCGGCAAGTTTGAAAGGAAAAGTAAAAGGTGGCGGTTCACTGACTGCACTTCCTATTATCGAAACACAGGCTGGTGACGTTTCTGCTTACATTCCTACAAACGTTATTTCAATTACTGACGGTCAGATCTTCTTGGAGACCGACTTGTTTAATCAAGGTTTCCGTCCTGCTATTAATGCCGGTATCTCTGTATCACGTGTAGGTGGTAGTGCACAGATCAAGGCTATGAAGAAAGTTGCAGGAACACTGAAAATCGACCAGGCTCAATATCGTGAATTGGAGGCATTCTCCAAATTCAGCAGTGATGTTGATCCGGTAACAGCTATGGCACTTGACCGTGGTCGTAAGAATAACCAGTTGCTTATCCAGCCTCAATATTCTCCAATGCCTGTTGCAGAACAGATTGCAATATTGTATTGTGGAACCAAAGGTTTGATGAAAGACATTGAAGTAGAGCAGGTACGTGAATTCCAGGATGCATTCTTGCAGAATTTGCGTGCAGTTCATCAGAAAGACGTACTTGATGTTTTGGCAAAGGGTATAATTAATGATGATGTAACGAAGATTATTACAGAAGTTGCAGCTGCTGTTTGTTTGAAATTTAAAAAATAAGCTATGGCGTCACTGAAAGAGATTAAAGGAAGAATAGGTTCTGTACAGAGCACATTGAAGATTACATCGGCAATGAAGCTGGTGGCTTCGACCAAATTGCGTCGGGCACAGACTGCTATTGAAAATATGCTTCCTTATGACCGGCAGCTTAATTCCATTCTGCATAATTTCCTAGCAAGTGGAGTAACGGTTGTTTCTCCTTTTACAGAAGAACGTCCGGTCGAACGAGTGGCGGTAGTTGTTGTTGCATCTAATTCCAGTCTTTGCGGTGGCTTTAACAGCAATATTGTCAGAAAAGCCGACAATGTTTTGGAAGAATATGCAAAACAACTGGGTAAGGACCATCTTTTGGTATATCCTATCGGTCGAAAAGTAGCTCAGTCATTGGGAAAGCGTCATAAGTTAACTGAAGACTACAAAATGATTGGTGACAAACCGGCATATAAGGAGGCTTCAGAACTGGCAGAGCATTTGATGAACCTGTTTGTTAACAAGGAAGTTGATCGTGTAGAGTTTGTTTATACTCACTACAAATCAACTGCTACGCAGGTGGTTATGCATGAGACGTTTCTGCCTTTAGCTCTGAATTCTGAGGGCGAAAAGAACAATAAAGACGGCATTATGCCCGATTATATTGTAGAACCTTCGGCTGAAGAATTGGTGTCACGATTGTTACCGAAAGCGCTTCGGATGAAGATATATACTATTTTGCTTGATTCGAATGCTTCGGAACACGCTGCACGTACAGTAGCTATGCAGCAGGCAACTGATAATGCGAATGACTTGTTGCAGGAATTGAATCTGATGTACAACAAGGGACGTCAGCAAGCTATTACAAATGAACTTCTTGATATTATTGGCGGTTCGTTGAAATAGATTGTATAACATACTATGGAAAGGTCGGTTTATGCATTGTGTATAAACTGGCCTTTTGGTTTATAAAAAGCACGTGTCCTTTTTTAGAAAGCTCGCGTGCTTTTGTGTGTAAGCACGTGTGCTTTTGAGGAAAAGGACGTGTGCTTTTTTAAATGTTCAGTCTGAACATTCGCTGAACATGGAGGTACTGAGATATTTTTCGGCTCTATCCGGAAAAATGACTACAATATTACCGGACTCGATATTCTTTGCTGTGCGTATCGCTGCAAGCATAGCTGCTCCGCTGCTCATTCCGGCAAAAATACCTTCTTTTGCAATAATCATTCTGGCGGTGGCGATAGCCTCTTCACTCTCAATCATTTCCTGTACGTCGATTTGTGCTGGATTGTATATGGCAGGTACAATAGCCTCCTCCATATTTTTCAATCCTTGTATATAATGTCCGCGAATAGGATGTGCGCACACAACTTTAATGTCTGGTTTCATTAATCTCAGAAATTTTGAAAGTCCCATAATTGTACCCGATGTTCCTAAGGCACATACAAGATAATCGATTTTTCCATTCATTTGTTGCCATATTTCCAATGCTGTACTTTCATAGTGTGCCTGGTAATTGCAGGCATTGGAAAACTGATTCGGCATAAAATATTTTTCTGGATTTTCTCTTACCAGTTTATTGGCCATTCGGATGGCTCCGTCTGTACCTTCTTCTGCAGGAGTTAGAATAACTTTTCCTCCATATGAACGGATTATTTTTCTGCGTTCGACAGATACTGCACTGCTCATGACGATTTCAACCGGATAGCCTTTTATGATTCCAATAATGGCAAGTCCGATTCCTGTATTTCCTGATGTGGGTTCTATGATAGTTTTTCCAGGTTTTAGTAATCCTTTTCTCTCTGCGTCTTCTATCATTTTTAGTGCAATTCTGTCTTTGATGCTTCCTGTAGGGTTGAACCCTTCCAATTTGGCAAAAATGGAGACATTGGGGTTGGGAGAGAGTGTATTAATTCTCACCATAGGTGTATTTCCTATGAGTTCCAGAATATTCGAATATGTCATATTGTATATTGTGTTGCATTATTTTGTGGACAAATGTAGCTTTTTATTTCATATATTAAAATTTTTATGTGTAAAAGTTTATGTTGCAATCTTTTTTGAAATAAAAGGCGGGAGTTTTTTAGTCCCCGCCTTTATAAAAGTATCTTTATATTTTAGAATTCATGTGCAGCAGTTTGGACAATTTCACCGAGTGTAGGATGTGCATGAATGATAGCCTGCATGTCGTATACGGTTGCGTTTCTGTTCATTAGGGCACATACCTCCTGAACCAAATCAGCTGCATGAGCTCCAAACAAGTGACATCCCAATATCTTTCCTTCACTATCGGCAAGAATCTTGCACATACCGTCCGGTTCGTTCATGCTGATGGCTTTTCCATTGGCTCTGAAGAACGCTTTCTTGGTTGTAAAGGCTATTCCCTGTGCCTTGCATTGTTCTTCAGTCAAGCCCACCATAGCTGCTTCCGGTGAAGTAAATACAGCTCCCGGAACAATGTCAAGCCGGATATCATCTTTTTCTCCTAAAATATGATTCAATGCACGTATTCCCTGGAATGTTGCAGCATGTGCCAGCAGACAGCGTCCGTTTACGTCACCAATGGCATAAATGTGAGGAATGTTGGTTTGCATGTCATCGTTTACAGTGATTCCTTTCTTGGTAAACTCAATGTTAATGTCTGCCAGATTCAGTGAATCTACATTTGCGGCTCTTCCTACGGCAAGCAGTACGGTATCAGCTTCGCATGATTTTATTGCGCCTTTCAGTTCGTAATTGACATTCAAACTTCCATCAGCATTTTTCTCGACGGATTTTACACCGGCCTGATTGATAATTTCTATTCCTTTTTTGGAGAGAGACTGTTTCAATCTCTTGGCAATGTCTGTATCAAAATTCGGCAGAATTTCTTTCATGAATTCTACAACAGTAACTTTACTGCCAAAACTGTTAAAGATAGAAGCAAACTCAAGACCAATGACACCGGCACCGATAATGCAAAGTCTTTGGGGAACATGGTCTATGTCAAGAATCTCTTTCGAGGTGATGACATTTTCCTGATGCAAGCCTTCGATAGGAAGGTATTTTGTTACGGAACCGGTAGCAATAATTATGTTTTCTGCCTGATATTCTTCACCGTTTACTTCTACTGTATGAGCGTCTTTAAAAGCAGCTTTACCGTATACGAGTTGTATGTTTTTTTGTTTGAGCAGGGTTTCCACTCCGCCTCTCAATGTCTCTACAACCTGATTCTTGCGTTCCAGTACTTTCTGGAAGTTGAAGGTAAATGAACATGAGTCTATGCCATATGTTTCGGCTTCCTTCAGGTCATCCATTACAGCTGCATTCCGGCAAAAAGCCTTGGTGGGAATACATCCTTCGTTCAAACATGTGCCTCCAACCTTTGCAGATTCTATAATAGTTACGGTTTTTCCTTTTTTGGCAGCCAGTACCGCTGTTTCATAGCCTCCAGGTCCGGCTCCGATAATGATTATATCACTTGTAATCATATGAGCTATAATAATAGGTTTATAAATTCAGACGCAGACAATAGGATATGACTTTATATCCGTATTATCTGCGTCAGTGTTAGTTGAAGGAATATTACATAGCCTTCAAGTCTCTGTATCTTAGAATAGGATGCTTGGCAGCTGTAGTTTCATCCAGACGGCGTACCGGAGTATTGTGAGGAGCACTCTTGACTTCGTCCGGACATTCGATAGCTTCTTTAGCAACTTTTCGCATGATAGCGATAAACTCATCGAGTGTTTCCAGAGATTCTGTTTCTGTCGGCTCAATCATGATTGACTGGTGGAACAGCAACGGGAAGTAAATGGTAGGAGCGTGATAACCATAGTCAAGCAGACGTTTGGCAACATCAAGTGTGGTTACGCCTGTTGATTTGTCTAACAGACCGTCAAATACAAACTCGTGCTTGCAAACACCCTCGATAGGCAGATAGTAGCAGTCTTTCAGTGATTCCTTGATGTAATTGGCATTTAACGTAGCCAACGGACCTACATATTTGATATATTCTTTTCCGAGTGTCAGAATATAGGTATATGCGCGCATCAGGACTCCGAAGTTTCCTACGAAACCGGAAACTCTTCCCAATGAGTCTTCCGAACGGTGCAGATAGAATGTTCCGTCTTCAGCCTTGCGTACCTGAGGATTAGGAAGGTATTCTACCAGATTCTTTGCAACACCTACAGGGCCGTCACCAGGTCCTCCACCTCCGTGAGGAGTTGAGAAGGTCTTGTGAAGATTTATATGCATGATGTCAAATCCCATATCGCCCGGACGGCATTTACCCAACAGCGGATTTAAGTTTGCTCCGTCATAGTATAACAAGCCTCCGCATTCATGTACGAGTTTTGCAATTTCAAGGATTTCAGTTTCGAACAAACCTAATGTGTTAGGGTTGGTCATCATGATACCTGCGATAGTATCGTCAAGCAGCGGTTTCAAATCTTCTACGTCAATACGGCCGTTAGGTTTAGATTTAACTTCTACAATCTGTAAACCACATACGGCAGCACTCGCCGGATTTGTTCCGTGTGCACTGTCCGGTACGATAACCTTTGTACGTTTCAGGTCACCACGTTTCATATGGTATTGGCGCATAACCATCAGACCCGTCAATTCTCCGTGTGCTCCGGCATATGGATTCAATGTAAACTCTGCCAGTCCGGATATTTCAGCCAATGCATGTGACAGGTTATAATACACTTCCAATGCTCCCTGAGTTGTAGAATCCGGTTGCAATGGATGTAATCCTGTAAATGAAGGAAGACTGCATATTTCTTCGTTGATTTTAGGATTGTATTTCATTGTACAGCTTCCTAATGGATAAAAGCCTGTATCTACACCGAAATTCTTGTTTGATATGTTTGTGTAGTGACGTACAACATCAAATTCACTGACTTCCGGAAGTTCTGCTTCTTCTTTTCTTTTCAGATTTTCAGGAAGTGCTGTTAGCGAGTAATTCTTCAGACGATTCTCCGGGAGAGTATAGCCCTTGCGTCCCTCTTTGGAGAGTTCGAATATCAGTTTATCATAATATTTCATAGCTTACATCTCCTTTATCAAAGCAATTAGTTTGTCAATTTCTTCTTTTGTTCTCTTTTCAGTAACACAGAATGACAGGCAGCCGTCTTCTACTTCTATACCACCGAAAATACCGTTTTCCAATAATTTCTCCTGTACTTTCTTGGCTGGAACAAGCGAACGCAATGTAAATTCTTTCAAGAAAGGACGGTTGTATAAAGTTTCAAACTTTCCGGTAGCAAGTAACTGTTCATAAAGGTAATGAGCTCCGCTATATGAAAGTTCATTTACTTCCTGAAGACCTTTTTTGCCCATCAGAGCCATATAAATGGTAACATAAAGTGCCATTAAAGACTGGTTTGAGCAGATGTTACTGTTTGCTTTTTCACGTCTGATGTGCTGTTCACGGGCTTGCAGGGTCAAAACGAATGCACGTTTGCCGTCTACATCCTTGGTTGCACCAACGATACGTCCCGGCAATTTGCGTACCAGATCTTTAGTACATGACAGATATCCTACATACGGACCTCCGTAGTTGAGAGGAATACCCAATGTTTGTCCGTCTCCGCAAGCGATATCAGCTCCCCATTCGGCTGGAGTTTTCAATACGGCCAGAGTAGAGGGGTCTGCATTGATTATGAAGAGAGCTTTCTTTGCGTGGATAGAATCAGCAAATCCGTCAAAGTCTTCAATGATTCCGTATTTATTGGGGGAGCTGACAATAACTCCGGCAACATCACCGGCTTCAAGTTTCTTTTCCATGTCGGCCTTGCTGGTTACGCCGTCTTCTGCCTGAATTTCTTCAAAGTCAACACCGTGGAATTTTGCATAAGTTCTAACAACTTCCAGAATGTTCGGGTTTACTGTTGATGAAACCAGAATCTTATTTTTCTTCTTTCCAGCAGCGATAGCCATCAGCATGGCTTCGGCTGTAGCAGTTGTACCGTCATACATGGATGCATTGGTGCATTCCATTCCGGTGAGTTCAGAAATCATACTCTGAAACTCGAAAATATATTGAAGGGTACCTTGTGATATTTCAGGTTGATAGGGGGTATAAGCCGTTAAAAACTCTCCGCGTGAGATTAATTGTGAAATTACAGCAGGAGCGTAATGGTCGTATGCACCGGCTCCGGCAAAAATGGTGAGTTGTTGGTTCTTGTTTCCTAATTCCTTAAAGAATTCTCTTATCTCTATTTCAGAGAGGGCAGAGGGCAGATTGTATTCCTTTACAATTACGCTTTCTGGCACGTCAGCATATAAATCATCCATAGATCTTATGCCGATACGGTCAAGCATATGTTGTATATCTGCATCTGTATGCGGAAAATATTTATAGTTCATGGTATATCTCTTTTAATGTACAACGTATATTGTGTACGTATAAAGCTATTAAAAACAAATTAAACACTGCACAGAGAATACGCTCTCCGTGCAGGTTTTATTCTGGTTCTCTGTATTATTCTTTGCAGATGCCTTCGTATGCTTTTGCATCCATCAAACCGTCCAGTTCAGTAGCATCAGAAAGTTCTACCTTGATAATCCAGTTTTCGAATGCGTCTTTGTTCAGCAATTCAGGTTCGTCGTTCAAAGCTTCGTTAACTTCAACAACTGTTCCGCTTACAGGAGAGATAAGATCACTGGCAGCCTTAACACTTTCTACGGCTCCAAATTCTGAATCTTTTTCTACTTCATCGTCAACATCCGGCATATCTACATATACGATGTTGCCCAAAGCATGCTGTGCATAGTCAGTAATTCCTATATAGCCGAAATTTCCTTCAACTTTAACCCATTCGTGTGATTCTGAATAATACAGACCTTCAATAATTTTACTCATTTTGTTGCGTTTTTAATGGTTATACAAATTTATTTCTTATAGTTCTTTTGGTAGAAACGTTTTTTGCAAACAGTTCCTTTGAATGTTTTCTTGCGGATGCGTACGTCTACTTCTGTACCCAAAGCGGCATATTGGTTGTCAATCAATGCCATGCAGACACTCTTTCCTGTAGAGATTGATTGGTATCCGGTAGTTACATAACCGATGCGCACACCGTCTACTTCAATATCATAACCGCTACGTGGAACAGCTTTCTCATGCAATTCGATACCTACGACTTTTTGTACGATTCCGTGTTCTTTCTGTTGAGCGATAGCTTCTTTTCCGATAAATTCAGGTTTATCCATCTTTACGAATGAACCCAGTCCGGCTTCGATAGGAGTGATGTCCTGACTTAATTCGTGTCCGTAAAGAGGAAGAGCTACTTCGAAACGCAAAGTATCACGGCATCCGAGTCCGCAAGGTGCTACTTCTTTTGAGCCAACCAAGATATCCCATACTTTGTTGATGTATTCGGCGCTACCGTAGATTTCGAATCCGTCTTCACCGGTATATCCCGTACGGCTGATGATTACTTGTTTGCCTTCAATTTCCAGTTCCTTGAATGTATAGAATTCCAAATCAGAAACTTTTACGTTCAGGTATTTTTCTATTAATTCTTCTGCTTTCGGACCTTGAACAGCTACTTCGGCATAGTCTTCAGACAAATCTTTAACTTCTGCATTGAAGCCGGTGCTGTTTTCTTTCATCCATGCTACATCTTTTGCAATGTTGGCAGCATTGATAACCAGGAAGAATTCATTGTCTCCTTTTTTATATACCAATAAGTCATCAACAACACCGCCGTTAGGATAAAGCATCATACCGTAGAGAACTTTTCCCGGAGTCATTTCGCGAACATCATTTGTAAATAAATGTCCTACAAGTTTTTCTGCTTCCGGACCAGTGATGAGAACTTCTCCCATGTGTGAAACGTCAAAAATTCCACATGCATGACGCACTGCATTATGTTCTTCTATAATAGATGTATATTGAATCGGCATGTCAAAACCGCCAAACGGACTCATTAAGGCTCCCAATGCGACGTGTTTGTCGTACAAACAGGTTCTTTTTAAATTATTTTCCATGGTTCAATGATTTATTTAAGTTATTCTTTTTTAAATAATATGTTCATAAATTGTTCTTCATCCAGGTGAAGAATAATATCTTTAAGCTGGATATTCTTTAAAATATTTCTTATGGCATTTTCTTCATAAGGCACATTGGTCAGCGGTTCGAGCAAACCGTGGTCAAGGTCACCGGTAAGGAAGAAATCACCCATCAGGTTTATCTTTTTTATAATACCGTTTTTCAATTCCATCCGAATCTCCAGTTCACCGGCCATTGGAGTCTTTCCTCGTTTGACCAAAGTATAGCGAGGATTGTTTCCGTAGATAAATTCATCTGTCAGATATTCTTCTTCAATGGCTTGTATTTCTTTTACATCGTTATCCGACAGCTTTATGGTGCCATCACACAATTGTGTACGGACAAATGTCTTGAATTCCTCAATATCTATTGTGAGGTATTCTGAGAGATTGGTAACGTGTTGTCTGATAGACTCAACTCCTTTGCTAATCAGTTTTTCGTTAGAAGGGGTTATGGCACGTATCAGATTTTCCATATCGGTATTGAACAGCATTGTTCCATGCACGATACTTTTTCCGGGCAGATGGTAAAAGGCATTGCCAGATACTTTTTTCCCGTTTATCATGATGTCGTTGCGTCCGGAAGCTTCAGCCGGAATTCCCAGCTTACGCAATACGAATGCTATCATGCGAATATATCGGTCGAAAGTAAAACTTACATTTTCTGCACGTACAATATAAGAGAACATAATGTTGCTGGGGTCAGAATAAACACATCCGCCTCCACTTTTTCTGCGGTAGGTCTGTATATTGTGTGCACGGCAGAAGTCAATGTTTACTTCGTTTTCTATCAATTGGTTTCTTCCGAAAATAACGGTAGGTTCTACCTGCCACATAAAGAAACATTCGTCTTCGTTAAGATGGCGGGCTACAAATTCTTCCATTGCCAGATAGAACGGAAGGCGATGTTGTGTTTTATCAGGTAGTTCGATATATTTCATTGCAATAATATTTTCTTATTTTTGGCTCAAATATACAGAATATTTTGAATTGTCCATATAAAAACTAGCATTTTGTTTGATAAAAGTTGTAGAAAGCCCTTTTGCAATTGTTTGTAACCTACAAAATGATAAAATATAAATTTTTGATGCGTTTTATTTCCGGTGATAATAACAAAGAAAAGCTTCCTGAAAAATTCCGGTTTTATTATGGAGAATGTATGCAGACTATGAAATGAGAAGAAACAGTTGCCGGTAAAAATAAAAAAGCGAAAAGCATTTTGTATGAAGATTCATGCTTTTCGCTTTTATATCTTATCTGAGATACATATTATACATTTTCTCATCACCAACGGTTGATGACGGACCATGTCCGGAATATATTTTTGTTTCGTCAGGAAGCGTCAGTATTTTCTCTTTGATTCCGTTTATCAGCATTTCTTCTCCTCCGCCTCCGAAATCAGTACGTCCGATGCTGAACCTGAACAGGACATCGCCGGTAAACAATACGTTTTCTTCTTTGCAATAGAAGCACAAGGAACCGAGTGAATGTCCCGGAATGTGGAATATGCTGAACTTGTGATTACCAAATACAACGGTATCCTTTTCATCCAGGAAACCTTTCAGGGGAACCGGATCTTCGCATTCGCGTATTCCGAAAACGGCGATCCGTTCTTTTATCTGTTCCAGCCACGGCAAGTCTGCTTTGTGGGCTTCGGCCTTGATACCGAATTCTTTCCACATGAACGGATTGCCAAACACATGGTCAAAATGGAGATGCGTGTCGAGCAAATGTGTAATATTCAGATTGTTTTCAAGGATGAATTGTTTTAACTCTTCCTTTTCATTGTCATAGTAACAGCCGCAGTCAATAACAACGGCTTCTTTGGTTTCATCCCATACCACGTAAGTGTTTACGGGAAGCATATTGAATTCAAATTTCTTAATGTTAAGCATAGAGTGGACGATTTTAAATGGAAACATATACCACTTTCTTTGTATCAAAGAATTCTTCGCTGAAATAGTCTTTCAGATTATATATGTTGGTATGGTTTTTAAACTGCATGGTTTCGTTCTGCAATTCTCCTCCTTTCAGGCATATCAATCCGTTGGGATGTGCGTTCTTTGATTCTTTTGAAATGTTCTTTCGTATGATTTTGACCAAATCGTTCAGTGGCATAACCGCGCGGCTGACTACAAAATCAAACATCTGTTTTTCTTCTTCGGCCCGGCAATGTCTTAAGCTGACGTTCTGAAGTCCGATGGCTGTCGATACTTCGGTAGCCACCTTTATTTTCTTTCCGATACTGTCTACCAGATGAAAGTGACATTCAGGAAACATGATTGCCAAAGGTATTCCCGGAAATCCTCCACCGGTTCCCAAGTCCATGATTTGTGTGCCGTTACGGAAGTTAATGATTTTAGCAATGCCCAGTGAGTGTAATACGTGATGCTCATACAGATTGGTTATGTCTTTGCGCGATATTACATTTATTTTGGCATTCCAGTCGGTATACAAGTCATAAAGGGCAGCAAACTGTTCTTTCTGTTTGTCGGTTAGTTCCGGAAAATATTTTAATATAATGTCCATTTGTTCAAGATGTATGGTTATAAACGTTCTATTTAAGAATATCTTTTAAAGACTCATAAGGGATGGTTATTTCTGTAGGACCGGCAGCATAAGGTGCTATTTCGTATGCGTTGTAATAGAACTTTATACCGTCAGGGCTCAGCAGAAAGTTTTTAGAGGGGTACATGTCGGTCCAGTTCAGATAACCTTCCTCATGCAGCTCATCAATGCTTTCAACCTGCAGATGATCTTTCAATGCATCCAGCAGGATGACAGTAAGAGGCTCTTTGTAATTTTCAACGAAAACATCTTCCAGCTGTAATTGTTTTCCGGTGGCCTTGCTGAAATTCATATAAGATATGGTATGACTGCCGTGCGCACCTCCTTCATAACTGATTAATTCAAGCTGATATCCCCAAATGCTGTCGAGTGCAACGGTCTGTTTGCTGTTTAGGGTATATTCATAATTATACCATGCACTGACTTCTCCTTTCTTGACATCTTCCTGATAAAAAGGCATGATATCCTCCTTGTAATGTTTCAGATAGGAGTTTTTGAATGAATCTACGGCTGCCTGAGGAGTTAGATTCTCATATTCAAATGCGGCATATACGATAGCTTTGTTGATGACCTGGTTTATGCTGTCATCGGGTGTGGCATATTTTAGATTTATCTGAAAGTTGCATTGGGGTGACAGGGAGTCATTTTCTACCAGCTTTTGCGGTACATTGACAACAATTGAATCAAAGTGAGTGGGCAAACCGCTTGCTTTTTGCTGTTGGCACTCGCTCATTGCCAATGCTATGACAGTAGCTGTTATGGCAGATGTTACGTAGGGTATTCTCATATATTTATCTGATTTTTATGAATACTATTATCTGCAAAGGTAATTGTTTCTTCTATTATTTTATTGCTCCGTCCGTTTTTTATTTCTTTATCGTTGTATAAATAAAAAATACAGGCTATGCTTTTTATTTTTATAACTTGTAAAAACAAAAAACATAGCCTGTGTCCGTAGGTTTTATAACTTATCTTTTTATAAAAGTAGGCTATAAATATTATTTTTATAACTGATGTTTTTTTCTTGGCCGGAAGATATCTTTTATTTGAAAAGATTGTCTTTTGCACTGGCGGTAGAGGGGATACCTACCCGGCCACCGAGGTTACAGTTGTTTACTTGTACATTCTGGGTGTACGTAAAGCTTAATGCTGTTTTTACCTCATTAATGTTGATGTTCTCAAAAAAGACATTGCGGATAGGTTGGGAGGGAGTTCCCTGCAGTACCAGTCCGGCAGCTTTTGCTCTGTTACACTTTATGTTGTTTACATAAATGTTTTCTACAGTAGTGAAGTGATTGTTGTCAAGGCCTTCACCTGCATACATTGATGTGGCATAAAACAAATCTTCCACTTCGTCAAATTCGCAATCATTTACGTATATGTTTCGGATAAATCCGCCTCTGTCGGGATTGGTCTTTATATAGATACCTCTTTTGCAGTAACCTCCGTATGTACAGTTCTCTACGAATACATTTTGGATTCCTGCCGACATTTCACTTCCCAGTACCACAGCGTGCAGTCCCTTGAAGTGACAGTTGCGGATAATGATATTCTCAGAAGGTATGGCAGTACGCCAGCCGTCATTGTCACGTCCGCACTTGATGGCAACATTGTCATCTCCATTATTGAATTTTATGTTTTCAATAAGAATATTCCGTGAATATTCCGGGTCAATGCCGTCATTGTTGACCAGTTTGGCATCGTAACGGATGGCTCGGCAGATAATGTTTTCCGATTTCAGGAGATGGATGCACCAGAAAGGAGCATTGGTGATGAATACATCGGCAATGGTTATGTTCTTACAACCGAAGAACTGTATCAGTTGCGGACGCAGCCAGTATCCTTCTCCGAAGTTGCGGTTCTCTACCGGTGTTTCATTATGATTCATTTCACGGCTTAGAGTTTGTCCTGCCTTTTGCCGGCTTTTCCATATAGCAAAAGTAGTCCCCGCATTTCCGTCAATGGTTCCCTTACCGATGATAGAGACATTTTCCAGCTGGTATCCGTAGATAAAAGGACTGTAGTTTTGCAAAAAGGTTCCTTCCCAGCTTGTTTTGACTAAAGGTAGATAATGTTTGGGGTCTGGTGAGAACTTGATGACAGCTCCTTCCTGAATGTCCAGACAAACATTGCTCACAAAGTGAATAGGGCCTTCAAGCAAATATTCTCCGGGCGGGACAATAATATGGGCTCCACCGGCTTTTTCTGCCTTTTTCATCGCCTTGTCAAAAGCAGGTTTACAATCTTTTGTTCCATTTCCTTTGGCGCCGAAGGATGTGATATCCAAAGTTTTTTCTGGGATGGTAGCTCCTGTTATAAACTGCAGGATGGAGTCTCTTTTTGCTGTCCGTCCGAAATCATTTTCCGCCTGTGCCGTATGGGATAGCAGTCCGAGGAAGCACAGAAGTGACAGAACTTTTGGGGTAAAAACAGTGTGTTTTAAAAAGCTTTTCATAGTTGTTTTCTGTATTTGAAAAATAAATATGAGTCAAAGATAACAACAAAAAACAAGAAATGAGCCTGTTGACCGCATAAATGTGCGGAGTGATTGTTATTAAGAGAATTTCTTAATCAGTGATTGCAACAGAGAAAATTTTGAAAAGCGGATAAAAAATAAATTCTTCAAAAGAAGGTGTACATTTTATATTTCTTTAAATTTGCCTGAATCAAAAAACAAATTTATTATGAGTTCATCAGGAACAGAACTATCATCGGTCAGAAAAGGGATTGTGGGAGTACAATTCCTCTTTGTTGCTTTCGGTGCAACGGTATTGGTTCCTTTACTGGTAGGGCTAGACCCTTCGACGGCATTGTTTACTGCCGGTATAGGTACCTTGGTATTTCATTTGGTAAGTAAGGGAAAGGTACCGATTTTTTTGGGAAGCAGCTTTGCTTTTATCGCTCCGATTATTAAGGCTACTGAATTATATGGATTGCCGGGAACCCTTTTTGGTCTGATGGGAGTGGGTCTGGTCTATTTCGCGATGAGCGCCCTGGTAAAATGGCAGGGAATATCTGTGATAAACCGTATTTTTCCTCCGGTTGTGATAGGGCCGGTTATTATTCTGATTGGTATATCTCTTGCCGGAACCGGTGTGAAGATGGCGGAGGAAAACTGGTTGCTGGCCTTGATTTCACTGGCAACAGCAGTATTGGTATCTATTAAAGCCAAAGGCCTGTTAAGACTGATTCCTATTTTCAGCGGTATCGTTGTGGGTTATCTGGTGGCTCTTTTCTTTTATGACGTAGATTTAAGTGGAGTTCGTGATGCCGCATGGCTGGGACTTCCTAAATTTGTACATCCGGCTTTTTCATGGGAAGCCTTGGTTTTTATGTTGCCTGTTGCCATAGCTCCGGTTATAGAGCATATCGGAAATATATATGTGGTAAATACAGTGGCCGACAAGGACTTTGTCAAAGATCCGGGACTGCACAGAACATTGTTGGGTGATGGTATTGCCTGCATGATAGCAGGAATTCTCGGCGGTCCTCCTGTGACAACATATGCAGAGGTTACGGGAGCCATGTCTATAACGAAAGTTACCAATCCTCAGGTAATACGTATAGCTGCCATAACGGCAATTGTTTTTTCAATGGTAGGTAAAGTCAGTGCTTTGTTGAAGTCTATTCCCAATCCGGTATTGGGAGGTATCATGCTGCTGCTTTTCGGAACGATTGCTACTGCCGGAGTTGCCAATATGTTACAACATAAAGTAGATTTGACCAACATACGGAATATTGTTATTTTCTCGTTGACTCTGACAATCGGTATCGGTGGTGCAACTTTTACCTGGGGTGAGTTGTCTCTTTCAGGCATTGGACTGGCAGCCATTGTGGGTGTTGTACTGAATTTGATTTTACCTCATGATAATGAAAAGATAAAACTATGAATAACAGGTCTATGAATTTGAAAAGTGTGATAATGTTTTTATGCCTTGTTTCCATTCACTTGAGTATGATGGCTGGTAATAAGTATGAATGCATGCAGGAAATAAGGAAAACTTTGTTTAATACAACGGGTAAGTCACTGGGCAGTGCTGAAGAAAATATCGATAATCTGTTCAAGAACTTTCCGATTATGATTCAGAATGCAAGTCGTGTGAAGTTCGAATCCTATCAGTATGTAGGTATTGTGAAGAACGGAAAGAAAGCTACTTCATATCTGAAAAAGAATTTTACTAACGGACCACAATGGAAAATGAACATGAAGCATGCTGCAGACGGTTCGGCAAAAGGGAATCTCACAGGAAAGGTGGCATCCATTGATACGGATGTGATTCCTTTCTCGAAAGAAAAAGCTGGAATGATGGCGGATGAGTGGGCAGAACAGCTGGTGGGTTACAGTGTGTATATGATTCGTTTTACCTTAGACATGCAGGCCTATAAGTATTATATTTTCATTGATACGAATACTAACGAGGTGTTTTTACCTGGTAACATATTCGGATTCAGCTTTGAATAAACGATATATAAAAAACTCTCCGGTGTCCTTTTACGGTAGCCAGAGAGTTTTTTTATTGTGTATGCATTGCTTCTCATGACATTTTCAGCCATTTATAGAAATGAGTAACGGGACCTATGCCACTTCCGAATTTATAGGTAGCTCCTTCCTTAATGGCATTGTGAATGTAGTCTTCGGCCAGTCTGACAGCTTCCTCTACCCGATGTCCCTGTGAGAGGAATGCGGCAATGGAAGAAGAGAATGTGCATCCTGTACCATTTACATTTTTTGTATTGATTTTTTCTTTTACATATTTTTGAATGCTGTGGTCTTTTGAGCTGAATGCATCCATCAGATTTTCTTTATAAGGGATGGACTTTACAATTGCGGCATTTCCCCACTGGCACAGTTCTTTCATATCGTCTTCAGGATTTTCTCCGCAGAAATCATGTTTCAACAACAAGTTTGCTTCTCTGTAATTGGGAGTAATGATAGTAGCTAAAGGAAAAAGATATTCTTTATAGGCTTCTATGGCGTCGGGCTCAATCAGAGGCTCTCCGGTAGAATTAACCATTACGGGGTCGACTACCAGAGGTATGTCAGGATAATCTTTCAAGGTCTCAGCAACAGCCTTGATTACTTCCTTTTTAAAGAGCATTCCTGTTTTTATGGCCGAAGCGTGTACGTCGTCCAGAAAGGAACGTACCTGTCCGATAATCAGTTCGACTGGAAGAGGAAAAACTTCCTTGACTTGCATGGTGTCTTCGTTGACAATACAAGTTAATGCACCGGCAGCATAACTTCCACAGGCAGATATGGCTTTAATATCGGCCTGTACACCGGCGCTTCCCAATGGTTCGCTTCCTGCGATAGCCAGAACTTTTGGATATTCTTTCATAGTTTGAGGTGTTTTTAGGTTGATTATATATTTCTTTTCGGATACAGACTTTCCCACCATAGAGGGTCATCCTGTAGCCATTTGGCAAACCATGCAAAGATAGTATTTTGCCATTTTATACGTTTATTGTAATCCAATATTTGATGGTTTTGTCCGTCTACTACAATGAAATCAGTTTCACGGCACAGCATTTTCAAAGCGGTAAACATCTGGATACTTTCACCAATAGGAACGTTTGTATCGTCAGAACCATGCAAGAAAAGTATGGGAGTATGAATCTTGTCTGCGTGAAACAAAGGACTGTGTTCTGTATACAATGCAGCGTTGTTCCAGGGATAACTGTCGGCCGAGGCTGCTTCACTGTATGAATATCCCCAATAACCTTCTCCCCAGTAACTGGTTATGTTGCTGATTCCTGCATGCGATATGGCAGCGGCGAAGATATCTGTTTTGGTTTGAAGATATTGAGTCATGAATCCTCCGTATGAAGCTCCGATGCATCCTATTTTGTCTTTGTTGACAAACTGATGTTCCTTGCAGAAATTTTTTGTGCCTTCTATGATATCATCGGCAGTATAGTCTCCCCAGCTGTTGACATGGCGTGCTGAGAATTCCTGTCCGAATCCGGTTGCTCCACTTGGCTGTATTACATATACTACATACCCCAATGCAGCATAAGCATTGTGTGGGTATCTGCTTTCGAAAGTACGTTCGGTTGGTACACACCCACCATAATAATTGACGATGAGCGGATATTTCTTGTTGGCATCGAAATGGGGAGGCAAGTAGTAGCGGCCGTATATCGTATCACCCCGTGAGTTGACATAATTCCAGTCTTTGCATTCGCCCAGTTCTATATCTTTTAAGATGTTACTGCTTAAATCTTCATGAAGCAGGCTTTTGTTGTTTTTGAGATTTAGCAGATACAGACGGTCGGCATTTGAAACACTCTCACCGTAATAAGCCAATGACAGAGAAGTAGCCGAGAGTGTAAACTGTTCTATCACATCTTCTGATGTTGGTATCTGAGTTATTTCTCCGGATGGTACTTTCATGCAGTACAGACTGATATAATCTTTGTTGTTTGCAGTGAAATATACGTTTCCGTCGGCCTTGTTCCATTCAACGTTTAGGACTGAAGGATTGAAATCTTTGGTCAAAGGTTCTATTTTACGGGTTGTCATATCAAACATGTAAAGCTGATTATCAAACTGACTGGCAATTTTTTGTGAACCAATATTCAGTCCGATATTGTTGAATGCCTCTCCTGAACCCATTACAAGCATATTCTTGCTGTCGGGCGATAGAATACAGTTTGAAATGAATCCTTCATTTGTAAGAAGAGTATCGATACTCATTGTTTCGGTGTCCATTTTGTAGACAGACGATAAAAGGAATGGTCTTTCTGTGATACGTTGTCTGTTTGAGGTGAATATGATACTTTTTCCGTCTTCGGAGATACTGTTGCAATAAATGTTATTGTAGCCATAGGTGAGGCGTTGCATCATTCCGTTTGCCAGATTGTATTTAGCCAGGTAGCTGCGGTTTCTCCAACCGGGCTGTCGGTCGTCCGGTTCAAGAATTCTGTAAATATCCTTTTCCTCCTTAGGCCCCTCATCCGATAGTGTATATAACAGATAGTTCTCTGAAGGAGCTATCTGAAAGCTCCCGTCCGGAATGTTGTATGCCAATGTTTGTTCATGACCATTTTTGGGGTCGACGGTGATTAAGTCTTTTCCGTATACATTTTTTCGAACATAGTAGTATCGGTTGCTTTTGGGCATCCAATGAATCTCTTCTTTCCTTTCAGCCACGATATTGCCGTTGGTCAAATCAGTAACACGGGTGATATGTTCGTTTGCGGAGTCATCAAAAGTTGTTACATATTTTGTAATCAGATATTTCCCGTTAGAAGAAAGCTCTATTCCGCTGAAACGGGTTCCGTTCAATACATCTTTCAATGTATAAAGACGTTTACCTTCGTTGTTTATGGTGAAAACGTTTTCCTGTTCGCTTTCCAGACTTACTGAAATATTCTCATTCTTGTTGGGCTCCGTCAGACATTTTATGACAAATTCATGAGTTGCCGGAAGCAGGGTTATCTCTTCGTCTTTGTTTTCTTTTCCGTCAATATATACTACATAATGCTGTATTCCCTTTATTTTTAGTCTGGCTTTTGCATAATGAGTATTGTTTACAGAAAATCCAACCAGATGCAAGGCATGAGTGCTGCTTTGTGGCAGTTCTCCGTTTATCAGTTTCTGAGTACTGTTTCGCAGTATGTTTAATGAAATTCCACTGTTCAGAAGTTCTTTTTCTGTAAATGCTTTTGAATTCACATTTTCTGATTCGGCCATAAATGGCATATGCACTTCATAAGGACCAGCATAGTGCAATTCATGAATGGTTTTCTCTTCGGCCCATGCGGAGAGAGCTCCAAAACATAGGGCACAGCTTACAATCAATTTATTGTTCATATTAGGATTAGGTTTTTAATTGTTATACCTGCAAATCTATAAAATTCTCTCTTTAATAAGCTTGATAAAAACAATAAAGAGCAAAAAATCTTTTTTTTACAATCAACAGGATGGCCAAATCAATATTTTTGTTTAAGTTTGCGACATCTAAAGCTATGAAACTTCTAACACTATGATCAGGAAATTTGTATATATCTTGGCAATGGCTCTGGCTTCTCAGAATTATGTGCAGGCCGGAGACATCTGGGTATCTCCTCAAGGGAACGATAATAATAACGGTACAAAAGAGGCTCCATTGCAAACTGTAGCACAGGCTATAAAGCAGGCTAGAGAATGGCGTCGCCTGAAAATGCCCGAAGCAAAAGATGGAATTCGCATTCATCTGGCTGATGGAGTATATGTTCAGGAAAAATCTCTGTTCCTCCGTCCGGAAGACAGCGGCACAGCTGACTCACCTACGTTTATAGAGGCAGAGGGTTCTGCTGTGATTAGTGGTGGATTGGAAATTAAAGGCTGGAGACTGCTCAAAGATGAAAATTCACGTCTTCCCCAATCAGTCAAAGGAAAAATATGGGTGGCTGATGCCCCGCGTGTAGCTAACCGTCATCTGGAGTTTCGCCAAATGTGGGTGAATGGATTAAAAGCCCAACGGGCTTCTCAATTCAAGGATGGAGTTATGGAGCGTATGATTAACTTTGATACAAAGAATCAGACCATTACCATACCTACACCGGATATTCTCAATTTAGATACGGCACCCCAAATGGAAATGATAGTTCATCAGAGATGGGCAATAGCAATACTTCGTATTTCTGATTTTGATGTGAAAGGAGACAGTACGGTTGTTCGTTTTCACGAGCCGGAAAGCCAGCTGGAATTTGCTCATCCGTGGCCACAGCCGGTGATTGGAGGAGAAAAAGGAAATTCTTCTTTTTGTCTGGTAAATGATTTGGCTTTGTTGGACGAACCGGGAGAGTGGTATCAGGAGTATCCTTCCGGGAAAATATATTATTATCCCCGTAGTGGCGAAGATATGAATAATGCAAAAGTTGTGGCTCCGGCAGTAGAACAGCTGATGATGATTGACGGTTCATTGGAACGTCCGGTACGTCATATCCATTTTAAGAACATATCTTTTGAGCATGCGTCCTGGAACAGACCTTCGTATGAAGGACATGTAACTCTTCAGGGAGGATTTTATCTGTTGGATGCCTATAAGTTGCAGATTCCCGGATTGCCGGAAAAGGCCGCTTTGGAAAATCAGGCATGGATAGCACGTCCTGAAGCAGCCGTATCGGTTAAGGGAGCAGAAAATATTCATTTTGACAATTGTGTATTCGAGCATTTGGGTGCAACCGGATTGGATTACAGATGGGCTGTAACCAATTCGTCAGTAACTAACTGCACATTTACCGATATTGGAGGAACCGGACTGATGATAGGAGCTTTTCCGGATAACGGTTTTGAGACTCATGTACCTTTCAAGCCTCTTAATGAAAACGAATTGTGCGCATCAATCCTGATAAAGAATAATCTGATAACGGAAGTTACCAATGAAGACTGGGGTTGTGTAGGCATAGCAGCAGGATATGTAAAAGATGTTACTATTGCTCACAATGAAGTGTCATATGTCAATTATTCTGGAATTTGTGTAGGGTGGGGATGGACTTTGCTTGAAAGCGGTATGAAGAATAACCGGATAGAAGCAAATTATGTGCATCATTTTGCACGTCGTCTGTATGATGCCGGCGGACTGTATACGCTGTCTTATCAGCCGGGATCTGTAATGAAGAACAATCGGATAGAGAATCTGATTGATGCACCATATGCGACCAATGATCGTGCATTCTATATATATTTCGATGAAGCAACCGACGGATATACGGTGGAAAATAACTGGTGTCCTGAAAAGCGTTTTGATTCCAATCAGCCGGGGCCTCATAATGTGTGGAAGCTTAATGGTCCGGATGTATCGAAAAAAATCAGACAGAGTGCAGGAATTCAAAAAAGAAAATAATAAGTTAAACCTTTATAGATTATGAAACCAACTAATTATCATTTGTTTGATTTCATGGATTTTGATCCAGAACTATCAAAAAATGAATCACTATGGAAAGCTTACAAGCCTACAAATGTTCGGGAGGAGAATGGTGATATATATATTACCGTACCTTTTCAGAAACAGGTCCTTTCGAATGATATGGCGGCAGATCTCACGACGCCTCGTGAAGAGCACACTCTGGTGATTCGTCAATACAGCAATAAGACCATCCGTCTGTTCTGTGGCTTTGGTGTATGGGAGATGACCGATAACACAGAAATGCTGCAGTTCAGTGAACGCGTACAAAAATTACCGTTGCATGTAAAAGCCGGTGAAGGTGAATGGAATATATATACCGCCGATGGAACACTTCGGGCACGTGTTAATGTAAAGGAACCTGTGCTCGATCATTGGAGTGATTTGCTTCCTGCGCCTCAGGAAACACTGGATATTGTTTTGTATCCGGACGGAAAGCGTGAAATACACTTGGCTGCATATGACCATTTTTCACCTCCCCGTTACGACGCACTTCCTTTGGGATATTGTGTGAAGGATGGAAAAAAGGAACGTGCCACTTTGTCTTTTGAGTGCAAGGCTGATGAATGTTTTGCCGGTACGGGTGAACGCTTCACAAAGATGGATTTAAGCGGACATACATTCTTTCTGAAAAATCAGGATGGTCAGGGAGTAAACAACCGCCGTACCTACAAGAATATTCCGTTTTATCTGTCAAGCCGCATGTATGGTACTTTTTATCATGCCTGTGCTCATTGCAAGTTGTCACTTGCAGACGTGTCTACCCGCTCTGTTGAGTTTATGAGTGATCAGGCAATGATTGATGCTTTTGTTATTGCAGGTGACAGTGTGGAAGAGATTTTGCGCGGATATCGTGACTTTACCGGATATCCTTCTATGCCTCCTCTTTGGAGTTTCGGTATCTGGATGAGCCGTATGACTTATTTTAGTGCGGATGAAGTGCAGCAGATTTGTGATCGTATGCGTGCAGAACATTATCCGTGTGATGTTATTCATCTGGATACAGGTTGGTTCCGTACGGATTGGTTATGTGAGTGGAAGTTCAACGAAGAGCGATTCCCTGATCCGGAAGGTTTTATCCGCGGTTTGAAAAAGCAAGGCTATCGCGTTTCGTTGTGGCAGTTGCCTTATGTAGCTGAGGATGCAGAACAGATAAACGAAGCAAGAGAAAATGATTATATAGCTCCCTTAACCAAGAAGCAGGATTCAGAAGGTTCAAACTTCTCAGCTCTTGATTATGCCGGTACAATTGACTTTACTTATCCTAAGGCGACAGAATGGTACAAAGGTTTGTTGAAACGTCTTCTTGATATGGGAGTAACCTGTATTAAAACAGACTTTGGAGAAAACATCCATATGGATGCTTTATATAAAGGTATGTCACCTGAGCTGCTGAACAATCTTTATGCCTTGCTATATCAGAAAGCGGCTTACGAAATAACGAAAGAAGTGACGGGAGATGGTATCGTGTGGGCTCGTGCCGCATGGGCCGGATGCCAGCGTTATCCTTTACACTGGGGCGGTGATTCCTGCAGTTCATGGGACGGTATGGCTGGTTCTCTGAAAGGTGGATTGCATTTTGGATTGTCTGGTTTTGCATTTTGGAGTCATGATGTTCCTGGATTCCATACATTACCTAACTTCATGAATTCCATCGTAGATGATAAAGTATATATGCGTTGGACACAGTTTGGTGTGTTCTCTTCACATATTCGTTATCATGGTACCAATAAGCGCGAACCGTGGCATTATCCTAATATTGCTCCGCTGGTAAAGAAATGGTGGAAACTTCGTTATCAACTGATTCCCTATATCGTGGAACAGAGTAAAAAAGCAACGGAAACTGGTTATCCGGTTTTGCGTGCATTGATATTCAATCATCCGCAAGATAAGCTCTGCTGGCATATCGATGATGAATATTATTTTGGAGATGACTTCCTCGTAGCTCCGGTAATGAACAGTGACGATTGTCGTGATGTTTATTTACCTGAAGGACAATGGGTGAACTTCTTTACCGGTGAACGTTATAAAGGAGGATGCTGGCTGCATGATGTTAAGGTTCCTTTGGATGAAATGCCTGTATATGTACGTGAAAATGCAGTGATTCCGGTTTATCCTGATGACGTGGAATGCACTGATGAAATGGATTTGAGTAAGAGTCGTGCATTGCATATTGATGATAGTTTCAAGGGTATCTGGAAATAGTAAATTGGAAAATTATAGATTAAAATAAACAGAGGCAGAGTTTATGAAAACATGGAAAAAGAATATGGAAGAAACCAAGCAACATTATATTGATTGGTGGAACCATAAGGGAATTGTTTTGAATATGTGGGAACACTTTCAGGAAGGAGTGACCCCACATGCAGATATTCCGGCTCCGGCCCCCGCAAAAGATTTGAATCAGAAGTGGTTTGATCCGGAGTGGCGTGCTGAATATTTGGATTGGTATGTTGCGCACAGTTCTTTGATGGCCGATATGCTACCCGTTGCCAATACTCAGTTAGGTCCTGGTTCGCTGGCAGCAATCTTGGGAGGCGTATTTGAAGGAGGGGAGGATACGATTTGGATTCACCCTAATCCCAATTATACGGATGATATTGTGTTTGATCCTGAAAATGCGGCATGGAAACTTCATAAGGATTTATTGCGTGCCTGCAAAAAGAAAGCTCAGGGACATTATTATGTCGGTATGCCCGATTTGATGGAAGGATTGGATGTTCTGGCGGCAATAAAGGGAACTGATAAGGTTTTGCTTGATACGGTAATGCAACCGGAGGTACTGGAACATCAGATGCAGCAAATCAACGATATTTATTTTAAAGTATTTGATGAGCTTTATGATATTATTCGTGAAGGTGATGAAATGGCATTCTGCTATTTCTCTGCATGGGCTCCGGGAAAAATGACTAAGCTTCAGAGTGATATCTCCACAATGATCAGTGAAGATGATTTCAGACGATTTGTGCAGCCGTTTATCCGTGAACAGTGTCAGAAGATAGATTATACTTTATATCATTTGGACGGTGTAGGTGCCATGCGTCATCTGCCGGCTTTGTTGGAAATAGAAGAATTGAACGCTATTCAATGGACTCCGGGAGTAGGAGAGCCTCAGGGTGGTTCATCCAAATGGTATGATTTGTATAAGCAAATTTTGGCTGGAGGAAAGAGTATTTTGGCTTCATGGGTAACGTTGGACGAACTGAAACCATTGCTCGATAATATTGGAGCTGAAGGTGTTCACCTTGAAATGGATTTCCACAATGAAAAAGAAGTGGAGCAGGCAATACGCATTGTAGAAGAGTATAGAGGCTCTTCATCATCATCAATAGATACCAATACAGAAAATATAAAAGAAAATACAGAAATGCAAAACGAAACAATTCATGTACAGACATCTCAACAGGAAGATGAAGAATTAAAACCATTATTTGATGCAATTGTTGGTGGAAAATTGGAACCGGCAGTAGAAGTAACCAAGAAGGCAATAGAAAAAGGAGTTCCTCCACAAGATATAATCAATAATTATATGATTAAGGCAATGGGAGAAATAGGAGAGCGTTTCCAGAATGGAAAAGCCTTTGTTCCTCAGTTGCTGATGGCCGGACGTGCAATGAAAGGAGCTTTGGAACTGTTGAAACCATTACTGCAAGGTAATGCTTCTGCAACTATTGGCCGTGTTGTAATTGGTACAGTTAAAGGTGATTTGCATGATATAGGTAAGAATCTGGTTGCCTCAATGCTTGAGGGAAGTGGTTTTGAGGTAATCAATATAGGTATTGATGTTCCAGCTGATAAATTTGTTCAGGCAGTACAGGAAAATCATGCTGATATCTTGTGTATGAGTGCATTGCTTACAACAACTATGACCTATATGAAGGATGTTATTGCAGCAGTTGATGCTGCGGGCATCCGTGATAAAGTGAAAATTATGGTAGGAGGTGCTCCGGTAAATCAGGCTTTTGCTGATGAAATAGGAGCTGATGGCTATAGTGATAATGCCAACTCTGCTGTTAAGGTTGCAAAACAGTTAATAGGTGCTGCTTAATGGCTTTTTGCTATGTAAAATCGGAGTTATATAAACTCCGATTTTATTATTGTAATAAATAAATCATGTATTATTTTCCACATTTAATTGCTTATCCGCAATCAATCAAATATATATAATTTCAGATTTTTTGCGGATAGGTAAAATGTATAAAGAAATAGTAGTATGGTAACCTTAATCTAATAAGTTGATATGAATAATATTTTTTTAGAACCCCTTGACTGGACAATTCTGATAGCTTATTTTGTGATATTGATAGCTATTGGTATATGGGCCAGTATGAAACGGAAAAAGGGGAGTAGCTTGTTTATGGCTGAGCATTCATTGAAGTGGCATCATATCGGTTTTTCTATGTGGGGAACCAATGTCGGCCCTTCTATGCTGATAGCATCGGCCAGTGCCGGTTTCACGACTGGTATAGTTTCCGGAAACTATGCATGGTATGCATTTGTTTTTATCTGTTTGCTGGCTTTTGTATTTGGTCCGCGGTATTTAGGAGCAAAAGTTACTACTTTGCCTGAATTTATGGGACGCCGTTTTGGACAGTCTACCCGTAATATATTGGCATGGTATACAATTGTAACCATTATAATTTCATGGCTGGCTTTGACCTTATTTGCTGGAGGAATTCTTATTCGTCAGATATTTGATATTCCTATGTGGCAATCGGCTCTTATACTGTTGGTTATTTCTGCCTTCTTTACGATGGCTGGAGGTTTGAAAGCTGTGGCTTATACAAATGTGTTCCAGATGTTGCTTCTTATTTTTGTTTCTGCAACATTGACGATTGTCGGATTGGCAAAAGTTGGAGGTATTGAAGGATTAACAGCAAATGTTCCTGCCAACTATTGGAACCTGTTTTTGCCGAATGACGATCCGGCATTTCCATGGTTGCCCATATTGTTGGGATATCCGATAATGGGAGTTTGGTTCTGGTGTACTGACCAGTCAATGGTACAACCTGTATTGGCAGCTAAGAACTTGACACAAGGGCAATTAGGTACTAATTTTACTGCTTGGTTAAAGATTTTGGATGTGCCTTTGTATATTCTTCCCGGTATAATTTGTTTTGCATTATACCCAACGCTAAAGAATCCGGATGAAGCATATATGACAATGGTTACCAATCTGTTTCCTATAGGAATGGTTGGTTTGGTAATGGCCGTATTAACGGCTGCATTGGTGAGTACTATCGGTTCGGCATTAAATGCCTTAAGTACTGTTTTCACTATAGATATATATCAAAAGAAACATCCCAATATCTCCGAACAGAAAATGATAAATGTAGGCCGTGTTGTAACGGTTGTAGGTTCTGTTGTTTCTATTCTGATATGTATTGCTATTGATAGTATTAAAGGTTTGAATCTGTTTAATGTATTCCAGTCAGTTCTAGGGTTTATTGCACCTCCAATGTCTGCTGTATTTTTGTTTGGTGTCTTTTGGAAACGTGCGACCACTAAGGCTGCAAATTTTGCATTGACTATAGGTACAGTGTTCAGTATCGGTATAGGAATATTGTATTTGTGGGTTTTCCCTGCTGAAGAATATACATTTTGGCCTCATTTCATGATGCTTTCCTTTGACTTGTTTGTAGCTATTTGTGTAGGAATGATTATTGTCAGTCTGTTTGATAAAAATCCGCAAGGAAGTCAGCTTGATTTTGGAAAGTTAGAAAAGCCTTCTTGGGGTGTTATAGCTCTGTGGACATTATTAATAATCGTTATGATAGGACTTTATATATTCTTTAATGGACATTAAAAAGTACTTTTGAATTATATATGATAATCCCTGAGAATCATTAATTCTCAGGGATTATTTTTTATTCATATCTGGCTCAAATATTATTTAACGATTAAGTGGTAAACTTAGGGATTTAAAATGTTCCTTTAGTTTTTTATAATTAATATTATGTTTAATATATAATAAAAACAAAGGAGTATTTTCCCTTTTCTCTCTTTCCTATTATCGTACTTTTAATTCTATTCCTTTCAAAGGACACATAAAAAAATCCCATCCAGGCTTACCTGGATGGGATTTTTATTCTGTTTATAGAATCAATTAATTATTCATCAATTTTTCTACTTCTTTGAACTCTTCACCCATATTAAGTTTATAATAGATTGTATAGAGTCCGTTTAACCATAATTCTCTTTTGTCTGGTTGCAGGCTACGAACTTTTTCATAATATGGTTTAGCTTTTTCATAGAATTCTTTGATTTTAGCTTGTTCCTCTTGATATTTAGGATCGTCAATATCAGATACGGCTTTTTCACCATATTCAATAGCTTGTTGGCAATAGCACAAACCTAAATTAGAATAAGCTTCAGCATAATTAGGATCAAGAGAGATTGCTTTTTCGTATGCAGGAATTGCATTGTTATAATCTTTCATATTCTGATACAAGTATCCTTTTACATACTGATAGAATGCAGAATCACCATTCTTTGCAATCATTTCATCAGCAAAGCTAACAGCCTCTGCATATTTACCAGAATTTGAATAATAATCAATCAAATGACCAAAGAAGAAAGGATGGTCAGAGAATCTCTGCATACCTTCTTTTAAGGTATTAACCCATTGAACTGTATCGCCTAATGCTTTGTATGCACTTGCTTTGAATTCCATTGCAAATTTTCCATTTTCAACATCTTTTGATGCCAAATCAACATATTTCAATACATTCTGATAATTGCTCTTTTCTGCTGCTGCATCTTTCTTCACTCCTGCATCCTGAGCCATTTTAGTTGCAGCCAAAGATGCGTAATATGCAATTGTTGGAAGCATGCTGTCTGTTGCTGCAATGTTTTCCTCTTTAAGCATAGGATAGTTTGAAGAATCTATGTATAAGCTGAAATAGTCATATGCTTCAGCATCTTTTCCTTGATTGAAATAGAACACACCACCATTGATTAAGTTCGGGCGATTTTGTTTCAATGTAGCAGCATTGTTCTTTCTGAATTTGATTTTTATTTTTCCTTTTTCATTAGGAATCTGTTCCAGTTCGTCACATTTATTAAAGTATTCGAACATTTTGAATGTACTATTGTACATTTTAACGGTATCAAAAGCTTGTTTCAAATATGCTTTTGTGTTCTCGTCTTCATTAATTTTTTGTTGGATATAACCTGCTACATTCCAAGTGTTAGCATCGTTCTTTGTTTCATCATTTGTTAAAGCTCCATTAATTAACTGTTCTGCTTCAGCAAATTTCTTGGCGTCAGCCTGTCTTTTTGCCTCTTTCACAGCCTTAGTCTGTCCGAAAGCAACGCATGACACCATTAATACGGCTACAGATAATAATACTTTTTTCATAATCTTGATAATTAATAGTTATTCACTTAATTATTTATGTCTTCTGTTGAGTTTATATTATCAACCTCTTCACTGGTGTTGTTTGTTTCCAAATCATTATCATCCTTTTGAGGTTGTTCTTCTTCGTCAGCTTCTGTGTTCACTTTACATACAGATGCTATCTGATCATTTCTTTTTTCAAGATTTATCAAACGAACACCCTGAGTTGCACGGCCCATGATACGTACATCAGAAACTTTCAGACGTATGGTGATACCAGATTTATTTATAATCATTAAATCGTTTTCATCGGTAACACTCTTGATTGCAACAAGTTTTCCTGTTTTCTCAGTAATGTTTAATGTCTTAACGCCTTTACCACCTCGATTGGTTTTACGATAATCTTCAATATCAGAACGTTTTCCGTATCCTTGCTCAGATACAACCATTATAGATTCTTTTTCCGGATCTTTAATGCAAATCATTCCGATAACTTCATCGCTGCCATCTTCGTCAAGTGTGATACCTCTTACACCCGTGGCTGTACGTCCCATTTCACGTACTGCGCTTTCATGGAAGCGTATTGCACGACCATTTCTGTTTGCAATGATTATTTCATTGTCGCCATTGGTCATTCTTACCTCTATGACTTTATCATCATTGACAATATTGATTGCGTTTACACCATTCTGTCGTGGGCGTGAATATTGTTCCAGGCGTGTTTTCTTTATAGTTCCGTTCTTGGTACAGAACAATAAATAATGATTGTTTATATATTCTGAATCATTCAGCGTTTTTACACGTATAAACGCTGTGACCATATCATCTGAATCTATATTCAGAAGATTTTGTATGGCGCGTCCTTTTGAATTTTTGGAACCTTCAGGAATTTCATATACTTTTAACCAATAGCAACGTCCTTTCTGTGTGAAGAAGAGCATTGTATTGTGCATTGTTGCGGGGTATATGTTTTCTACGAAATCCGCATCACGGGTTTCACTTCCCTTAGCTCCGATACCTCCCCTATTTTGGGCATGGAATTCAGACAATGGAGTACGTTTGATGTATCCCAAATGTGAAATCGTGATAACCATTTCATCGTCAGAATAAAAGTCTTCAGGATTAAATTCCTCAGAAGAATAGACAATTTCAGAGCGGCGTTCGTCTCCATATTTCTCTTTTACTTCAATCAGTTCATCCTTTATAACTTTCTTGCAAGTTTCTTCATTAGAGAGAATTTCTTCATAATATTCAATCTTACGCTTAATCTCTTCATATTCAGCGTGAAGCTGATCTTGCAATAGACCTGTAAGCTGTCTCAAACGCATTTCAACGATGGCACGAGACTGGATTTCCGTGAGTCCAAAGCGCTCCATCAGGCCAGTGATGGCATCATTGGGAGTTTTTGCGGCTTTGATTATGCGGATAACTTCATCGATGTTGTCAGAAGCTATGATTAAGCCTTCCAATATGTGTGCACGTTCTTTTGCCTTACGCAGATCAAATTGGGTACGGCGTATTACAACATCGTGACGATGCTCTACAAAATATCTGATGCAATCTTTAAGGCTCAACGTTTTTGGACGTCCGTGAACCAATGCGATGTTATTTACACTGAAAGATGTTTGCAAGGCTGTCATTTTAAACAGTTTGTTTAATACAACACTTGCGTTGGCATCTCTTTTTACATCAACAACGATACGCATACCTTCACGGTCAGACTCATCGTTTACATTTGAAATTCCGTCTATTTTCTTTTCGCTTACCAGGTCGGCGATGCTTTTGATTAATTCGGCCTTGTTGACGTTGTATGGAATTTCGTTTACGATAATCTTGTCGTGCGTATCTCCGGTCTCTATTTCAGCCTTGGCGCGCATGATAACTCGGCCACGGCCAGTTTCATATGCATCACGTACTCCATTGATACCATATATATAACCACCTGTCGGGAAGTCTGGAGCTTTTACATATTGCATCAATCCGTCAGTATCAATATCGTTATTATCTATGTATGCCACGCATGCATCAATGACTTCTGAAAGATTATGTGGAGGTATATTGGTTGCCATACCTACAGCAATACCCGATGCTCCGTTTACCAGAAGATTGGGGATACGTGTTGGCATGACTGTTGGTTCTTGTAATGTATCGTCGAAGTTATTTTGGAAGTCAACAGTTTCCTTATACAGATCTTGCATCATTTCTTCACCCAGCTTTTTCAAGCGGGCTTCAGTATAACGCATAGCAGCAGGGCTATCACCGTCAACAGAACCAAAGTTTCCCTGTCCGTCGACCAAAGGATAGCGCATTGCCCAGTTTTGCGCCATACGAACAAGAGCTCCATATACGGATGAATCTCCATGCGGATGATATTTACCTAAAACCTCTCCGACAATTCTTGCTGATTTTTTGTAGGGTTTATCTGATGTATTGCCTAGTTCCATCATACCATATAATATACGGCGATGAACTGGTTTGAAACCGTCTCTTACATCTGGAAGGGCTCTCGCTACAATAACCGACATTGAATAATCAATGTACGACGTCTTCATTTCTTCCTCGATGTTAATTTTTATAATTCTGTCTTGTTCAATCATTTAAAATGAATATTAATTATACGTCTAATAATCTCATAAAAAATCATGCTAAAATACAGCTTTTTTGTGAGATTGAGAATATTTTTGGTTGAAAAACTAAAATGTAACCTTTATTAGTTTATTTTGTTTTATATGTCAATATTCATAAATATACTCCTGATTTATCTTTAGAGTACATATTTATCCGCTTTAATGGCACATTATTTGTAGTATGTTATAATAATGACAGGTTATGATAAAATCTATGTATATTTGCAAGTACAAACATAATGAGGGGTAAGAAGTGATATTATGAACAATCAATTCTCACAGAAAATATCAGAAATATTGATTTATAGCAAGCAAGAAGCACTTCGTTTGCATAATGATCATGTCGGTCCGGAGCATTTATTGCTGGGATTGATCAAGGATGGTACAGGAAAATCTATAGAGATATTGCAGCGTTTTTATGTCAATCTTGACAACATTAAAAGTGAGATTGAAGCAATAGCTGACAATACGGAGAAGAATGTCCCTTTTAATAATTGGAGTGCAGAGAATGAGATAATTTTGGATGAAGTCAGTGCACGTATTTTAAGATTAGGTATTTTGGAAGCAAAACTATTGAAAAATGACATTGTAAGCGATGAGCATCTGTTGCTTGCAATATTGAAACAACATGATAATATAGCAGCAAAAGTTTTGGAAAAGAACGATGTGACGTATAAACTGGTGTTTGAACAGTTATCGTTGAAACAACAGGATATCAATGCCGGAATGGGAACATTTGAAGAAGAGGACGATGAAGAAGATGCTCCGAAAAGTAACAGTAACGCATCATCGGGAAGTATGGGAGGACGTAATGCCCAAACCCAGACTCAGACACGTCGTCCGGCAAATGATACGCCGACTATTGATATGTTTGGTATGGACATGACAAAAGCTGCTGAAGAAGGAAAGCTGGATCCCGTTGTAGGACGTGAAAAGGAAATAGAACGTCTGGCCCAGATCTTGAGCAGAAGAAAGAAAAACAATCCCGTACTGATTGGAGAACCTGGAGTTGGTAAATCTGCGATTGTAGAAGGTCTTGCCATGCGTATCGTAGAAAAGAAAGTATCTCGTATTTTATTTGACAAACGTGTTGTAGCACTGGATATGACATCGGTAGTAGCCGGAACAAAATATCGTGGACAGTTTGAAGAGCGCATACGTTCAATCCTCAATGAGTTGAAAGAGAATCCGAACATTATTCTCTTTATTGACGAAATCCATACTATTGTTGGAGCTGGCTCTGCACCAGGTTCAATGGATGCTGCCAATATGCTGAAACCGGCACTGGCCCGTGGGGAAATACAGTGTATAGGGGCAACTACGCTTGACGAGTATCGTAAGTCAATTGAAAAAGACGGTGCTTTGGAACGTCGTTTTCAGAAGGTTCTCGTAGAAGCTACAACAGCTGAAGAAACTTTACAGATATTGAAAAATATCAAGGATAAGTATGAAGACCATCATAACGTAATATATACTCCTGATGCTCTGGAAGCCTGTGTCAGACTGACCGGCCGCTATATCAGTGACCGTAACTTCCCGGACAAGGCTATTGATGCACTTGATGAAGCCGGTTCACGTGTTCATCTGACAAATATTACGGTACCTAAAGAGATAGAAGATAAAGAAAAGAGTATTGATGAAATGCGAATGCATAAGAATGAGGCAGTGAAAGCTCAGAATTATGAATTGGCAGCAGGATACCGTGACAGGGAGAAACAGATGCAGGCAGAGCTGGAAGAAATGAAGCAGCGTTGGGAAGAGAGTCTGAAGGAAAACCGGGAAGTAGTTGATGAAAATCAGATTGCGGAGGTTGTTTCTATGATGTCGGGAGTGCCTGTCCAGCGTATGGCACAGGCCGAAGGTATCCGTTTGAAAGGAATGCGTGATGAATTGATGAAAAAGGTGATAGCCCAGGATACCGCGATAGATAAGCTTGTACGTGCTATCCAGCGAAGCCGTATCGGTCTGAAAGATCCTAACCGCCCGATTGGTACATTTATGTTCTTGGGACCAACCGGTGTAGGTAAGACATTGCTGGCAAAAGAATTGGCAAAATATATGTTCGGCTCTACAGATGCAATGATACGCATTGATATGAGTGAATACATGGAGAAATTTACTGTTTCGCGTCTTGTAGGAGCTCCTCCCGGATATGTGGGATATGAAGAAGGTGGACAATTGACAGAGAAAGTACGTCGGCGTCCCTACTCTATAGTTTTGCTTGATGAGATAGAGAAAGCCCATGGAGACGTATTTAATTTATTGCTGCAGGTGATGGATGAAGGACGCCTGACTGACAGTAATGGCAGAACTGTCGACTTTAAGAATACTGTCATTATCATGACCTCGAATGTGGGTACGCGTCAGCTTAAGGAATTTGGTCGCGGTGTAGGTTTTTCTGCTCAGATTCATGATGGCAATGACAAGGAATATTCAAGAAGTGTCATACAAAAGGCTTTGAATAAATCTTTTGCACCGGAATTCCTGAATCGTGTGGATGAAATTATAACATTTGATCAGCTTGACCGTGATGCTATCAGAGCTATTGTAGAAATTGAATTGCAGGGATTGCTGAAACGTGTTGACGGTTTGGGATATAAACTGGTTATGGCAGACGATGTTAAGGATTTTATAGCAGATCATGGAACTGATTTGCAATATGGTGCACGTCCGCTTCGCAGGGCAATCCAGACATATATGGAAGACGGTATATCAGAGTTGTTGATAAACAGTGAGGTAGAACCGGGTGCTACTATACATGTGAAGATTGATGAGAACGATAAGGACAAGTTGTCTTTTACAGCACAGTCCTCACCGGAAGCTATATCGTAAATAGAATGAAATTATAAAATAATGACAAAATGTCAGACGAAAAATCGTCTGGCATTTTTTTTGTTTAATCAGCATTGTTACATGAAAAAATAAGAAATAAACTAAATAATAAAGATTATGCAAAAAGGAAACATTGGGGTTACTACCGAAAACATATTCCCCATAATTAAAAAGTTCTTATATAGTGATCATGAAATATTCCTCCGTGAATTAGTGTCCAATGCAGTGGATGCTACACAAAAGTTGAAAACTTTGGCATCAAAAGGTGACTTTAAGGGTGAGATGGGCGATCTTACCATTCATGTTTCTCTTGGCAAAGATACAATAACCATATCAGATAGAGGTATTGGACTGACCGCAGAGGAGATAGACAAATATATCAATCAGATAGCCTTTTCCGGTGCAAATGATTTCCTCGCCAAATATAAGGATGATGCCAATGCCATAATCGGACATTTCGGATTGGGATTCTATTCTGCTTTCATGGTAGCAAAGAAAGTCGAAATTATTACACGTTCTTATCAGGAAGGTGCACAACCTGTAAAATGGACGTGTGACGGTAGTCCGGAATTTACATTGGAAGAAGTCGAGAAGGCTGATCGTGGTACAGACATTATCCTTTATATAGATGATGATTGCCGTGAATTCCTGGAAGAACAGCGTTTGTCGTCGCTGCTTACCAAGTATTGTCATTTCCTTCCGGTATCCATTGCGTTTGGAAAGAAAAAAGAATGGAAAGACGGAAAGCAGGTTGAAACGGAGGAAGACAATATCATAAACAATACAACTCCTCTCTGGACCAAGAAACCGGCAGAGCTGAAAGATGAAGATTACAAGAATTTCTATCGCGAACTTTATCCGATGGCAGACGAACCTTTATTCTGGATTCATCTGAATGTGGATTATCCGTTCAATCTGACAGGTATACTGTATTTCCCTCGTATCAAGAGTAATATTGATCTGCAGAAAAACAAAATCCAGTTATATTGCAATCAGGTATATGTTACCGATTCTGTAGAAGGTATTGTTCCTGATTTTCTGACACTTTTGCATGGAGTTATAGACTCGCCCGATATTCCTTTGAATGTATCACGTTCTTATTTGCAAAGCGATTCTAATGTGAAGAAGATATCTACATACATATCAAAGAAAGTATCAGACAGATTGCAGTCAATCTTTAAGAATGACCGGAAGGACTTTGAAAACAAGTGGGATGATATTAAGATTTTCATCAATTACGGTATGCTTACCGAGGAAGACTTCTACGAGAAAGCCAGCAAGTTTGCCTTGTTTAAGGATACAGACTCCAAATATTATACATTTGAAGAGTATCAGACTTTGATCAAAGGTGAGCAGACTGATAAGGAGGGTAATCTGATATATCTGTATGCCAACAATGTAGAAGAACAATATAGCTATATAGAAGCTGCCAAGAATAAAGGATATAATGTTTTGCTGATGGATGGCCAGCTCGATGTTGCTTTGATCAGCATGCTTGAGCGTAAGATAGAAAAGAGTCGCTTTACTCGTGTGGACAGTGATGTTATTGATCGTTTGATAGTAAAAGACGATAAGGATACAGCTGTAGATACGGATAAACGCGAAGTTCTTTCAAGCGTATTCCGCAGCCAGTTGCCTAAGATTGAGAAAGTAGAATTCAATGTAGAAGCTCAGTCGTTAGGTGAAACCGTTGCTCCTATTCTGATAACACAAAGTGAGTATATGCGTCGTATGAAAGAAATGGCACGTATACAGCCGGGAATGAGTTTTTATGGCGAAATGCCTGACATGTTTAATGTTGTTGTGAATGTTGACAATAAACTCGTTCGGAATATATTCGAGGGTTCTCAGACTGAATGTGCAGCCGATTTGACCGCTTTGAACCAGACTTTGGCTGAGTTGAATAAGCGTCAGGAGGAATTGCATAAATCACAGGAAGGCAAAAAAGCTGATGAGATTTCTACTGCAGAAAAAGATGAATTGAATGATGTAGAGAAGAAAATCTCAGAAGAAAAGGCTAAGAAAGATAATGTTCTCGCAACTTATGCTTCTAATAACAAGACAGTACATCAATTGGTAGACTTGGCTTTGTTGCAGAATAATATGTTGAAGGGAGAGGCTTTGAACAAGTTTATTAAGAGAAGTCTTGAGCTGATTGGATAATCAGGTGAAATATTCTTGAAAAGACCGCAAAATCTTTTTTATATCATGAAGATTTTGCGGTCTTGCTTTATTTATCTGAAAATGACAGATATTATATAGAAAAAGCCTCTGTTTTGCTCCGTATTCTCGATGTTTACTTTAAAAAAGCTATTTATAAATCTGAAAAAAATGCTCCGAATGTTTGGTGATTATTGCAAAAGTACGTACCTTTGCAACCGTTAAAAGAAAAGGGTCGCGTAGCTCAACTGAATAGAGTAGCTGACTACGGATCAGCCGGTTACAGGTTTGAATCCTGTCGCGATCACAAAGAACCTCCGCAAGTTTTCTTGCGGAGGTTCTTTGTTTTTACAGCAATGGCATATAGTTGATGTTCTCCCCTTGTATGGCACTGGCGCGTGTTCTCTATAATGAAACAAACTGTTTCCCTTAACTAAACACTTTGTTTCATTATGGAGAACACTTTGTTTCCCTTGACAGAACACTTTGTTCCATCATATAAAAACAAAGTGTTTTTCTCTGCTGAAACAAAGTGTTCAGTGTTGTGAACTAATAGATTAGCTGAAATAATAGTCTTGTCTTGATTGAGCTAGAGATGTCTTTTTCTCGATTTAACCAGATGTCTTTTTGCTTTATAACGTAATCAGTAGACTGTTTTGGGATTATTGTACTGATAAATATAGTCACATAGGAAAAAAAGAAGGAGTTAATTCCGTGTTTCCACAAAATTAACTCCTTGCATATCTGATATTAATATGTTGTATACTGGAAATTAATATCCTATAGGGGCGGTATAAGACCTTAGCATTTGATGTTCAATTCATCCAGAATCTTGCGCATGGCTTCGAAAGTAGTGATTCTGGTCGGCACCAATGGCAGGCGGAGCTTGTTCTCAATCATTCCCATTACATTCAGCATGGCTTTTACTCCGGCAGGGTTGCCGTCTACAAACAGAAGCTTGAATAATTCGGCAAATTTGTGGTGAATGGTCAATGCATTGGCATAGTCCCCTTGCAGTGCCAGACGTACCATACGGCTGAACTCACGTGGGAACGCGTTTCCGATGACCGAGATAATGCCGACGGCCCCCAGGGTAATCAGAGGGAAGGTGATGCCGTCATCGCCCGAAATAACGTCGAAATTGGCCGGTTTGTTTTTGATGATGTCATCCATCTGCGTGATGTCGCCCGAAGCTTCTTTGACGGCTATCACATTCTTGAAATCACGTGCAATGCGCAGGGTTGTTTCTGCCTTCATGTTCACGCCGGTACGACCGGGGACATTATAAAGCACAATCGGCAAATCCGTTGCTTCAGAAATGGCCTTATAATGCTGATATATACCTTCTTGTGAGGGCTTGTTATAATATGGAACAACGGAGAGAATGGCATCTACTCCGGTGAAATCGTCATTTTTCAGTGTTTCCACTATGGCCCGGGTGTTGTTTCCACCTACGCCCAGCAGGATAGGAATTCTTCCGTTCACTCGCTCGATGACCATTTTCTTGATTTTCTTTTTCTCTTCTTCAGTCAGAGTCGGAGTTTCTGCCGTGGTGCCGAGCACACATAAAAAGTCGGTATTGTTTTGAAGTTGATAGTCTACCAAACGCATCAACGCATCGTAATCAACGCTTTCATCCTCTTTAAATGGAGTAATCAGCGCTACCCCCA
>OJMI01000510.1_pt1 | contig 51744 bp, 40 predicted proteins | sample 1597131 | NCBI WGS metagenome assembly OJMI01 (sample SAMEA2452116, study PRJEB22498) | human gut metagenome | reverse complement strand
ACCGCCAGCGTGGCCGCCGCGCCGGAGAAAGCGACGCACTGGTGGGGGCTGGCGGCCACGCTGGCGGTGTTCACCGTGTTCACGGTGTATTTCAGCGGCGGTGACTTCACGGGTACCGCCATACATACGATCATGGTATGGCTGCTGGCGGCGCTGATCGTGGTGATGTTCATCGCGGCGGTGCAGGCCTTCGGCAAAGACGACGAGCTGGATTTTCCGGATATCAGCGCTATGGCGGTGTCCGGATTGGTGATCCCGCTGGCGCTGGGCTGCCTGGTGCGGCTGCGGATGCTGGAATACGGCGCCGGACTGGTGCTGATCCCGCTGGTGTCGGCGTTTATGAGCGACTCTCTGGCGCTGTTCGGCGGTATGCTGTTCGGGAAAACAAAGCTGGCGCCCAGAGTCAGCCCGAAGAAGACACGGGAGGGTGCGGTCAGCGGTCTGGTGGGCGGCATGGTGGGAATGATCCTGTTCCGGATATTCTTCTTCCTATGTACGGAGGTGCAGCTGCACATCGGCTGGTGTGTGCTGTTGGGCTTCGTGGGCGCGGTGCTGGGGCAGCTGGGCGACCTGAGTTTCTCCTGCGTGAAGCGGCAGTGCGGCATCAAGGACTACGGACGGCTGCTGCCGGGCCACGGCGGCGTGCTGGACCGGTTCGACAGTGTGATCTTCGCTGCACCGGTGACGTGGATGCTTATCAACGCTGTGACGCTGTATTGAGGAAGGACCTATGACGAAAACCATCGCCCTGTTGGGGGCTACCGGCTCCATCGGGCGGCAGACGCTGGAGGTGGCCGGGGAGCTGGGCCTCCGCGTGGCGGCGCTGACCGCCAATACACAGGTAGACCTGTTGGAGCAGCAGGCGCGGCAGTATATGCCGCGCCTTGCGGTGCTGTATGACGAAAATGCGGCGCTGGCGCTGAAAAAACGGCTGCGGGGGACCGGCATTGAGGTCATGGCAGGGGAGGAGGGCCTGCTGGCTGCCGCCGCTATGACCGAGGCGGACACGGTGGTGACTGCCGTGATGGGCAGCGTGGGGCTGCGTCCCACACTGGCGGCGATCCAAAAAGGCAAGCGCATCGCGCTGGCCAATAAGGAAACGCTGGTGTGCGCCGGTGAGCTGGTGATGGACGCGGCGGAGAAATACGGTGCGGAGATCGTGCCGGTGGACAGTGAGCACAGTGCGGTGTTTCAGTGCTTGCAGGGCTGCCGGGACCGGGGTGAGGTGCGGCGTATCCTGCTGACCTGCTCCGGCGGGCCGTTCTACGGAAGGACCTTCGACGAGCTGGAGCATGTGACGGCGGCAGATGCCCTGCGCCATCCCAACTGGCACATGGGACCGAAGATCACGGTGGACTCCGCCACACTGATGAACAAGGGACTGGAGATCATCGAGGCCATGCGGCTCTATCGCCTGCCGGTGGAGCAGGTGCAGGCGGTGATACACCGCCAGAGCATCGTGCATTCGCTGGTGGAGTTCCGGGACGGGGCGCTGCTGGCGCAGCTGGGCACGCCGGATATGAAGCTGCCCATCCGCTATGCCATGACGTATCCCCACCGGGCCGAGAGCCCGGATAAGCCGCTGGACCTGCTGACCTGCGGCGCGCTGACCTTTGCCGAGCCGGACGAGAGGGCGTTCCCTTGTCTGCGTCTGGCACGGTATGCCGCAGCGGTGGGCGGCACCGCCTGCGCCATACTCAACGGCGCCAACGAGGCGGCTGTGGGACTGTTTCTGCGAGGCGAGATCGGCTTTAACGATATCTCCCGGCGGGTGGAGCGCGCGTTGGAGCGGGTGCCGGTGCAATATCAGCCAGGCCTTGCGGATATACTGGAAGCAGACAAGGCGGCGCGGCGCGCCGCCCTGTGACATCCGGAAAAGGAGCTTGCATACATGATCGTATATATCATAGCGGCCCTGCTGGTGTTCGGTATTTTGATCGCCGTCCATGAGCTGGGACACTTCCTGGCGGCCAAGGCCTGCGGCGTGCGGGTCAACGAGTTTGCCATCGGCATGGGACCGGTGCTATGGAAAAAGCAGCGGGGGGATACCCAGTATTCTCTGCGGGCTTTTCCGGTGGGCGGTTTCTGTGCTATGGAGGGGGAAGAGGAGGATTCTGACGATCCGGCGGCGCTGAACCGCCAGGGCTTTTGGAAAAAGCTGATCATTTTTGCCGCCGGCGCGGCCATGAATTTTCTGGCGGGGCTTATTATCATCTTCTGCCTGTATGCGCCGGCGCAGGGGTTCTATCAGCCGGTGATCTCCGGCTTTGCCGAGGGTTGTCCGTTGGAGAGCGCCGACGGCTTGCAGACCGGGGACCGGCTGGTGTCCATCGATGGGGAGCGCGTGTACATTTACAGCGACGTGAGCCTGCTGCTTGGCCTGAATAAGACCGGCACATTCGACCTGGTGGTGGACCGCGGCGGGGAGAAGGTGCGCCTGGACGACTTTGCCATGACGAGACAGACGTATACCGATCAAAGCGGAAATGCGTACAGCGGCTACGGAATATACTTCGGTGCGGCGGCGGCCACTTTCGGCGACAAACTGGCCTACACCTGGAACAATGCTGTGGATTTCGTGCGTCTGGTGCGGCTGAGCCTGCAAATGCTCTTTACCGGGCAGGCGGGCCTGCGGGACCTGAGTGGCCCGGTGGGGATCGTGTCCACCATGGTGCAGGTGGGCGAGCAGTCCGAGAGCACCCGGGCGGCGGTGGAGAACATCGCCTACATCGCGGCGCTGATCGCAGTGAATCTGGCGGTGATGAACCTGCTGCCGCTGCCGGCGCTGGACGGCGGGCGGATATTCTTCCTGATCATCAACGCGGCAGCCATGCTGCTGTTCCGGAAGCAGATACCGGCAAAATATGAGAACTATATCCACTTCGCGGGACTTATTCTGCTGCTGGCGCTGATGGTGGTGCTGGTGTTCAGCGACGTGGGAAAGCTGATCCACTGAGGAGGCGGGGACGGTGACAAGACGCATACAGGTGGGCGCGGTACCGGTGGGCGGCGGCGCGGCCGTAAGCATACAGTCCATGTGCAATACGCCCACGGAGGACGTGAACGCCACGGTGCGGCAGATACAGCGCCTGGAGCAGGCGGGCTGCGAGATCGTGCGTGTGGCGGTGCCCACGGAGGAGGCCGCACGGGCCATTCCGAGCATCAAGGCGGCTATACACATCCCGCTGGTGGCGGATATCCACTTTGATTACCGGCTGGCGCTGCTGTGTGTGGACGGCGGTGTGGATAAAATACGCATCAACCCCGGCAACATCGGGTCGAAGGACCGCGTGCGGGCCGTGGCCGACGCCTGCCGGGAGCGGGGCATTCCGATCCGTGTGGGCGTCAACGGCGGCTCGCTGGAGAAGGACCTGGTGCAAAAATACGGCGGCGTGACCGCCGAGGCGCTGGCCGAGAGTGCACTGGGACATGTGCGCCTGTTGGAGGAGTGCGGCTTCGGGGATATCTGCATCTCCGTGAAGTGCTCCCGGGTGCCGGTAAATATGGCGGCCTACGAGCTGCTGCACGAAAAGGTGGACTATCCGCTGCATCTGGGCGTCACCGAGGCCGGCACACCGGAGATGGGGGTGCTGAAGTCGGCCATCGGCATCGGCGGACTGCTGTGCCGGGGTATCGGCGATACGCTGCGGGTGAGCCTGACTGCAGACCCGGTGGAGGAAGTAGTGGCCGCCAAGCGTATTTTGCAGGCCTGCGGTCTGCGGCAGACGGGGCCGGACCTGATCGCCTGCCCCACCTGCGGGCGGACGAAGTATGATATGCTGCCCATCGCCCGGGAGGTGGAACGGCGGCTGAAGAGCTGTGACAAGCCCATCACCGTGGCGGTGATGGGGTGTGTGGTCAACGGACCGGGGGAGGCCTCGGCCGCGGACGTGGGCATCGCCGGAGGCAAGGGCGAGGGATTGCTGTTCGCCAAGGGAACGGTTCTGCGGAAGGTGCCGGAGGACCAGCTGGTGGACGCGCTGTTCGAGGAGATCGACAAGCTGTGACAAGAGATACGATAGGGGAGAAACATGGCGGAGAGAGTACCGTTTTTTACGCTGTTTGAGAGCTTTCAGGCGCCGCGGCAGCTGCGCCTGCTGCTGCACGATGCCTGCATCATCAGCGGCGCGCTGGATATGGCGGGCCGGACGCTGGAGGTGCAGGTGGAAAGCAGTGAGACACTGCCCCAGGCGGCGCAGGACGCCCTGCAGCAGATGCTGGCGCAGCAGTATGATCTGCGGCAGGTGCTGCTGCATTTCTGCGGCACCGGCGAGCAAAAGGGCGACAACGGGGTGATCTGGGGCAAGACGATCACCGGAAAGCTGACGCCTATCGGCGAACTGAATATCAAGCAGGGCAGCGCTATTGTGGAGGGCCGGGTATTCAAGGCGGAGTGCTATGAGACGCGGCGCAAGGGAATGTGGACGCTGAACTTCAACATCACCGATGAGCGCGGCTCCGTGGCCGTGCGGAAGGCCATGGATGAAAAAGAGGCCAAGGTGCTGGGCGGCGCGATCAACGACGGGATGTGGCTGCGCCTGCAGGGCAAGGTGGAACTGACCTACGACGGGAAGGATATCCTGCTGCGGCCGGTGAATATTATGAAGATCAGCCATACGGCCCGGCAGGACAATGCACCGGAGAAGCGGGTGGAGCTGCACCTGCATACGCAGATGAGTAGCATGGATGCTCTGACGGATGTGGGCAAGGTGGTAAAGCAGGCGGCAGCCTGGGGCCACCCGGCTATTGCCATTACCGACCACGGCACGGTGCAGGCATTCCCAAAGGCGCGGGACGCGGGCAAGGGGAAGATCAAGATCCTGTACGGCGTGGAGGGGTACTACGTCAACAACCTGGACGACCGCATTGCCGTGCACGGTAGGCAGGATCAGGGCTTCGATGACGAGATCGTGTGCTTCGACATTGAAACTACCGGATTGAAGGTACAGCGGGAGGCCATCACGGAGATCGGCGCAGTGGTGCTGAAAAACGGGAAGATCACGGATACGTTTCAGACCTTCGTGAACCCCGGTCGTCGTCTGACGCCGGAGATCATCGGCCTGACGGGCATTACGGATGCCATGCTGGCGGACGCGCCGCCGCCGGAGGAAGCACTGGCGGCGTTTTTGAAATTCGTGGACGGGCGACCGCTGGCGGCCCACAATGCGGAGTTCGACATCGGGTTCATCCGAGCAGGGTGCCGCAGGGCGGGGCTGGAATTCGACCCTACATACATCGACAGCCTGATCCTGGCGCAGAACCTGCTGCCGGAGCTGCACAAACATAAGTTGGACATCGTGGCGGAGCATTTGGATCTGCCCGCCTTCAACCACCACCGGGCGTCGGACGACGCGGGGATGGTGGGGTACATGCTGATACCCTTTTTTGAGAGAATGCGGCGGGAGATGGGAATTTCCCGTCTGCAGGAGATCAACGGGCAGATGGAGAAGCTGCGGCCCCGGGGCGGCGGCAGCCGGCACCCCAAGCATATTATCATTCTGGCGAAGAACAAGCTGGGCCTGAAGCACCTGTATCAGTTGATCTCGGCTTCCAATCTCAAGTATTTCAAGCGTGTGCCCATTATCCCCAAGACGGAGTTGCTCGCCCATCGGGAGGGCCTCATTATCGGCTCAGCCTGCGAAGCAGGCGAGCTGTTCCGGGCGGTGGCGGACCGCAAGGACTGGGCGGAGCTGAAGCGCATCGCATCGTTCTACGATTACCTGGAGATACAGCCCATCTGCAATAATATGTTCATGCTTCGCAACGGCGCGGTGCAGTCAGAGGATGAGCTGCGGGAGTTCAACCGTACTATCGTCCGGTTGGGCCGGGAGCTGGGCAAGCCAGTGTGCGCCACCGGTGATGTGCACTTCCAGGAGCCGGAGGACGAGGTATACCGCCATATCCTGCTGGCCAGCAAGAAGTTTGCCGACGCCGACGCACCCCTGCCCATTTACTTCAAGACCACGGAGGAGATGCTGGCGGAGTTTGCCTATCTGGGCGAAGAGGAAGCGCATCGGGTGGTCATCGATGATCCGCGCGGCATCGCCGACCGTATCGAAAATATCGAGCTGCTGCCGCCGGGACGGTTGTTCCCGCCGCGGCTGGAGAATTCGGAGCAGGAACTTCATGACAGAGTGTGGGACAAGTGTCACGAGCTGTATGGCGACGAGCCGCCTCAGCTGATCGTGGACCGGCTGAACGTGGAACTGAAAAGCATTCTGGGCAAGTACGACGTGGTGTATATGTCCGCCCAGAAGCTGGTGCAGCGCAGCCTGGAAAACGGTTATCTGGTGGGCAGCCGGGGTAGTGTGGGGTCCTCACTGGTGGCGTATATGTCCGGCATTACGGAGGTGAACTCCCTGCCGCCCCATTATCGCTGCCCCCAATGCCGCCATACTGAGTTCATCACCGATGGCAGCTACGGCTGCGGCGCGGATATGCCCGATAAGAATTGCCCGATGTGCGGGGCAAAGTACGCTAAGGACGGATTTGACATCCCCTTTGAGACGTTTTTGGGCTACGGCGGCGGTAAGGTGCCGGATATCGACCTGAATTTCTCCGGTGAGTACCAGGCCCGGGCACACCAGCACGCCATTGAGATGTTCGGCAAGACCCAGGTGTTCCGCGCGGGGACCATCGGTACCCTAGCGGAAAAGACCGCCTTCGGCATGGTGAAGAAATACCTGGAGGAACGGGGCGAGACGGCCTCCAACGCGGAGCTGGATCGCCTGACGCTGGGCTGCGTGGGCGTGCGGCGTACTACGGGGCAGCACCCCGGTGGGCTGGTAGTGGTGCCGGATGATATGGATGTGGAGGATTTTACCGCGGTGCAGCACCCGGCAGACGATGCCAACAGCGACACTGTGACCACTCATTTCGAGTATCACTGCATGGAGGACAACCTCCTGAAGCTGGATATGCTGGGACACGATGACCCCACCATGATCAAAATGCTGGAGGACCTGACCGGCGTGAACGCGCGGGCCATCCCCTTGGATGACCCGGATACCATGAGTATTTTCACCTCGTCCAAGGTGCTGGGCTTTGAAAATGACGAGATACTGGGGCCCACCGGCGCCGTGGCTATCCCGGAGTTCAACACCCGGTTCACCCGCGGTATGCTGATGGATACCATGCCCCAGGATTTCAATACCCTGGTACGGTTGTCCGGCTTCTCCCACGGTACCGACGTGTGGCTGGGCAATGCCCGGGACTTGATCGTGGGCGGCACGGCCAGCGTTTTGGAGACGGTGGGCTGCCGCGATGATATCATGTTGTACCTGATCTCCATGGGGCTGGAGCCGAAGATGAGCTTTAAGATCATGGAGGCGGTGCGTAAGGGCAAAGTAAAGAAAAAGGGCTTCGAGGACGGCTGGGAGGAGGCTATGCGGGAGCATCAGGTGCCGGATTGGTATATCGGCTCTCTGGCCAAGATCGGCTATCTGTTCCCTAAGGCCCACGCTGTGGCCTATGTGATGATGGCGTTCCGTATTGCGTGGTTCAAGGTGCATGAGCCGCTGGCCTTCTACGCTACGTTCTTCTCCATCCGGGCCAAGGCCTTCGACGCGGAGTACTGCTGCGCCGGCATGGATGCGGTGAAGCAGAAAATCAGGGAGATCGAGAACAATAAGGACGCCACCGACGTGGAACAGAACCTGCTGGTGACGCTGGAGGTGTGCTACGAGTTCTATCTGCGGGGCTTCCATTTTGACACCATTAGTATTTACGACTCCGATGCCACACACTTCAAGATCACGGAAAACGGCCTGCTGCCTCCCTTTGTAACGGTGCGCGGTCTGGGTGAGACGGCGGCGCTGGACACGGTGGAGAAGCGAAAGGGAAAAACCTTCATCTCTGTAGAGGAGTTCGCCACCATCTGCAACAAGCTTAGTAAGACCCATATCGAGCAGCTGAAGGCGCTGGGCGCCTTTGCCGGTATGGCGGATACCAGTCAGGTGACGCTGTTCTGAGACAGCCAAAAGCGCAAAAAAGAAGCACCCGAGCGGGTGCTTCTTTTTTGCACTTTATTCGGCTTTCTGTTTCACGGGGAAGTCGATCTGGGCCAGGAGGACGGCGGCGAACATTACCGCGCAGCCGATGTATTCCCGGGCAGACATCTGCTGCTTGAGGATGATGGCGCCGGCGATGACGGCGAACACACTCTCCAGACTCAGCAGGATGGTGACCACCGTGGGGTTGGAGCCCTTCTGGGCCAGGATCTGCAGGGTGTAGCCAACACCACAGGAGAAAATGCCTACATACAGCAGGGGCAGGATGCAGCCCCAGATGGCGGCGAAGTCCACGTCCTCGAAGAGGAACATGCACACAGTGGAGATAAGGGCCGCGAACAGGAATTGCAGACAGCTGAGCTTTACGCCGTCACAGTAGGCGGTGAAATGGTCGATGACCAGAATATGTACCGCGAAGCACACGGCGCAGATCAAGATCAGCAGATCGCCGGGGGAAAGGGAGAAGCTGCCCTTGATGCATAGCAGATACAGCGCCAGGACAGACAGGGCCACGGCGATCCACACGGGAAGGCTGACCTTGCGCTTGAAGAACAGGCCGAACACGGGCACCAGCACCACATACAGGGCGGTGATGAAGCCGGCCTTGCCGGAGTCAGTGCCGGCAACCATACCCGCTTGCTGGAAGTTGGAGGCCATGGCCAGCGCCGCACCGCAGCACAGGCCGCCCAGCCACAGCTGCCGGTTGGCGGCCTTTTTCTCAGCGGGGGAGAGGACGGGCTTGTCCTTTTTCAGCTTGTCGCTGATGACGATGACCACCAGCAGCGCCAGCACCGCGATAAAGTAGCGGCTGGCGTTGAAGGCGAACGCGCCGATGGAGTCGGCGCACATATCCTGCGCAACGAAGGCGGTGCCCCAGATGAAGGCGGCCAGAATGGGGAAGACCACCTGCCGCATCTGATTGTGTTTCATGTCAGTGATGTCCTTTCTCTGTTTACTCTTTCTCTTTCGGTGTGCCGGTGTGCCATTGGAATTTGCGCTCCTGATGATGCAGCAGGCGCGTGATATTCTCCCGGTGGCACCAGATCACCAGCGCGGCGATCAGCACGGCCAGCGCCGTGTAGAGGAGGCTGCGGCCGCAGAAGAAAAATGTGGTGACGGGCATGGAGGTGGCGGCGCAGACGGAGCCGAGAGAGACGTATTTCGTCAGCAGCCACAGGGCGGCGAACAGCCCCCAAGCGATGAGTCCTACGCGCCAATCCAGCAGCCACACCAGCGTACCGCCGGACAGGATGCCCTTGCCGCCCTTGAAGCCGAAGAACACCGGGAACATATGCCCCAGCTCGCAGCCGAGGCCACCCAGCAGGACGCCCAACATCCAGTCGCCGGCCAGATAGTCGAAGGCTGCACCGCCAATCAGGCAGGCGATCACTGTTTTACCCATGTCGAAGAGGATGACGCCCAGAGCATATCTGGCGCCGTAGGTGCGGTAGAAATTGGTCAGTCCGGCGTTGCCGCTGCCGTGCTGCCGCACATCGTCCTTGATGATGAAGTGGCTGACCATTACCGAGCCGTTGAGACAACCTAAGAAATAGCCCAGCAGCAATATGACCAGTGAGGCCAGCAGTGTAGCGCCGATGAGATGGTTCAACCGTCGTCCTCTCCCTTCTGTCGGATGGTCAGCACGATGGGGGTGCCCTCCAGGCCGAACACGCTGCGGAGCTGGTTTTCCAGATACCGCTGGTAGGAGAAGTGGAAGAGCTTTTTGTCGTTGCAGAAGATGACGAAGTGGGGCGGCTTGACGCCCACCTGCGTCATGTAGTAGATCTTCAGGCGGCGCCCCTTGTCCGTGGGTGGCTGAACGCGGGTCTGCGCGTCTGCCAGCACACTGTTCAGCGTGCCGGTGGTGATTCGCATGGCCGCCTGATCGTTGACGTAGTTGATAAGCTCAAAGAGACGGCCCACCCGCTGGCCGGTCAGGGCGGAGATGAACAGAATGGGGGCATAGGGCATATAGCTCAGGTCCCGGCGGATGTCCTCACGCATACGGTCCATGGTCTTGCCGTCCTTTTCGATCAGGTCCCATTTGTTCACCACGATAATGCATGCCTTGCCCGCGTCATGCGCCAGACCGGCGACCTTGGTGTCCTGCTCGGTGACACCCTCCTGAGCGTCGATGAGAATGAGGCAGACGTCGCTGCGCTCAATAGCCATGGTGGCCCGCAGAACGCTGTATTTTTCGATGTTGTCATCTACCTTGGACTTTTTCCGCATACCGGCGGTGTCGATGAAATTATATTTGCCGTACTGGTTCTCAAAGTAGCTGTCGATGGCGTCACGGGTGGTGCCGGCTACATTGCTGACGATAACGCGTTCCTCGCCCAGAATACGGTTCGTCAAGCTGGATTTACCTACATTGGGCTTTCCGATAATGGCCACCTGTACCACGTCGGAGTCGTCCTCCTCATCCGTTTCCGGCGGAAAATACTTGATGCATTCGTCCAGCAGATCGCCGGTGCCGTGGCCGTGAACGGCAGAGACAGCCACGGGGTCGCCCAGACCCAGGTTGTAGAACTCATAGAAATCCGGGTCGACCGCGCCCACAGAGTCCATCTTGTTCACCGCCAGCACGATGGGCTTACGGCTGCGCTGAAGCATACTGGCCACCTCTTGGTCGGAGGCAGTCAGGCCGGTCTTGATATCCGTGACGAAGATAATGACGTCGGCGTTGTCAATGGCGATCTGCGCCTGCTCCCGCATGAAGGACAGAATCTGGCTGTCTGTATTGGGCTCGATGCCGCCGGTGTCCACCAGGCGGAACCTGCGGCCCACCCACTCGCTCTCACCGTAGATACGGTCACGGGTGACGCCGGGGGTGTCCTCTACGATGGACAGCCGCCGGCCGATGATCTTATTGAACAGCATGGATTTGCCTACATTGGGCCGCCCCACGATAGCGATCAAAGGTAATGCCATAGTTTATCCCTCTCTTTCCAGCATGGCGTCCAGCAGGTCGCCGCCGTCTATCCCCACGATCTGCACCGGGCAGTTCAGCTCGGCGCTGAGACGCTCCACGGTGTAGTCGTCCAAAAATACGTTTTCTCCGTGCCGCAGCATATGCAGCGGCAGCAGCACCCGGCCCAGATCCGGGACCTTTTGCAGCTGCGCCGACAGGTCCTGCCCCGTCAGCAGACCGGCTACGTCGATGGTGTGGCCGAAAAAGTCGTTCTCCACGGCGATCACCTGTCCCCGCAGGGCGGGGAAGTACGCCTTGGCCTGCTCCAGCAGGTATGTCATGAACGGCGCTGCCGCCGTGCCGGTGGCGATGGTAAAGGAGGAGGGCGCTTCGCCGTGCTCCTCCATGCGCATGGCGCTGAGGAAGTCCTGCTCCAGCGAGCGCAGCATACCCACGCCGTTTTCCAGCTGCCGATAGCCCTCGTAGTAGTCCTCTTGGGGCAGATCCAGTCCGGCCCGCAGGAACAGTTCGTCAGCACAGAAGAACCTACGGGTGCCGAAGCGGCGCAGATTTTCCAGCCCGAATTCCTCGGCGATGGCAATGATGTCCCGGGCACAGTCCCTGTCCACGGGCCTTAGCTTGGCCAGACCCTGGCGGTACTTGGTGATACCCACCGGCACAAGAGAGCAGCTGGAGAACTGCCACTCGGTCAAGTCCCGCAGGGTGCGGCGCAGTTGGTCACCGTCGTTCCAGCCGGGGCAAACCACGATCTGCCCGTTCATGACGATACCGGCCTTGCAGAAGGCCTGGATATAGTCCAGCGACCGGGCGGCGTTCTTGTTGCCAAGCATGGTGCAGTGCAGCTGTGGGTCGGTGGCGTGGACGGAGACGTTGATGGGGCTGATGTGCAGGTCAATGATCCGCTGTGCCTCCCGCTCCGTCAGGTTGGTGAGGGTGATGTAGTTGCCCAGCAGAAAGCTCAGCCGTGCGTCGTCATCCTTGAAGTACAGCGTGGAGCGCATACCCGGCGGCATCTGGTCCACAAAGCAGAACAAGCAGTGATTGGCACAGGAGCGCATTTCGTCCATCAGATACGTGTCGAAGTTCAGCCCCAGGTCCTGGCCCTCGGCCTTGCGGCAGGTGACGTGCCGCACGTTGCCTGCTACCGTTTTCAGCTCAAGGTGCGACAGGGGATCATAGCCGTAAAAACGATAGTCCAGCACATCCACGATGGGGTGGCCGTTGATGGATAGAAGCTGTTCGCCCACCTGAACGCCGGCGCGCTCCGCGGGGCTGTGCCGGTCGATGGCGGTGATGATGGTACTCATAATACGTCCTCACTCATGCAAAATGCGGCCTTATCCACAATAGGACATAATACCACATAATAATCAACTCATTATACCGTTTTTTGACGTGAGACGCAAGCACAATATAGTATAGCCGCCCACGAGCATAAAGTAAAACGATGGATTTTGATACTTCCCATGACAAAAAGTGTGGGAGCAGTAAAAAACAAGAGGGAAGCGGCGCTTCCCTCTTGCAAAGGCACAACAGAACTTATTTCGCGGCCACAGACTTGACGACCTTGACCTCGCGGCCGTTGTAGCTGCCGCACTCCGGGCACATTCTGTGGGGGAGATGCAGCGCGCCGCACTTGGCGCACGCCACCAGCGTGGGAGCTGCCAGCTTCCATACGGAAGAACGTCTCTTATTGCGTCTTTGCTTGGATACTTTTCCCTTAGGGACTGCCATGTTGACACCTCCTTGGTCTTAATTGCCTGAGCAGCAATGTAATACAAAAGTAATTCACTCATCCTTCTGCAGCAGCTGCGCTAGCTTCGCCAGACGGGGATCCACTGCCTTTTTGCATCGGCAGCTCTCCCGGTTCAGGTTCACACCGCAGCCGGGGCACAGCCCCCTGCAGTCCTCTGAGCAGAGAAACTTCGTGTCCATATCGAGGATAAAGGCGTCGCGCGCCAACTCCTCCACATCTACCTCGTCGTTATCCAGCAGGATGATGTCGTCGCTTTCGTCAGACTCGCGCGCCTCTGCCAATACGCAGTCGTAGCGTGTCGTCTTGTCCGCGTCGTACGCTTCACCGCACCGGTCACAGATACAATGCAGCGTGGTGGTCAACGTCATTCCGCACAGCAGCAGCCCAGCCTTATTCTCCAGCCGGCAGTCCACAACAACCGGACGGGAAACGGGACAAGAACCACCGAATTCCAAGTCGGACAGATCCATTTCAAAACGGATGTCCTGCCGGGCATCGGGGGTATGCAGCAGCTTGTTGACGTTCAAACGCATAGTACACCTCACAATGGCACGTGTAGTATTATAGCCGACACAAAATGCCTTGTCAAACATTTTCTTACAAATATTTTGACTTTTTTCAAAAACACGGTACAATAAGCAGAGAAACACAGGGGAGGACGCCGTTATGCGGGAGCTGACCATCGGAAAAAATGATGCCGGACAACGGCTGGATAGATTTCTGTCCAAGGCGCTGCCCCTGCTGCCGCCTGCTCTGGCGCAGAAGTACATCCGCATCAAGAGAGTGAAGGTAAACGGCGGACGTGCCCAGCGGGACCAGCGGCTCAGTGCGGGCGATGTGCTGCAATTATACATCAACGACGAGTTTTTCGACAAGCCCTCAGAGGAAAATCTGTTTCTGACGCTGTTCAAGCCGCACCTGACGGTGGTGTACGAGGATGAGCACCTGCTGCTGGCGGACAAGCCGCAGGGAATGGTGGTCCACGCCGACGAGACGGAGAAGGTGAATACCCTCATCAACCACATTCAGGCATATCTGTATCAGAAACGGGAGTGGAACCCCAAGTGGGAAAATGCCTTTACGCCGGCGCTGTGCAATCGTATCGACCGCAATACCGGCGGCATCGTCATTGCCGCTAAGGATGCCGAGACACTGCGGGTCATCAACGAGAAGATACGGGACCGGGAACTGGACAAGCGCTACCTCTGCATCACTGTAGGTCGGCCAAGGAAGCCGGAAGGCCGGGTGGAGTGCTTTTTGCTGAAAGATGAGAAGAAAAAGCAGGTGTCCGTGTACCATAAGCCGATCCCCGGCGGAAAGACCGCCATTACCGATTACAAGGTGCTGGAGACGCGGGGAGAGCTGAGCTTGGTGGAGATCGGGCTGGAGACGGGCCGGACCCACCAGATCCGCGCCACGATGGCGGATCTGGGCTGCCCGCTGCTGGGGGACGGCAAATACGGCCGTGGGGACGTAAACCGCCGCTACGGCGAGACGCGGCAGGCCCTGTATGCCTACAAGCTGACCTTTGACCTGCCCACGGACGCGGGGCACCTGAACTATCTGCGCGGGCAGAGCTTTACAGTGGAAAATGTGCCCTTCCGGGACAAATATTTCGGCTGAGTGCCGTGCAGCGGATGGCTTTTGCTGTCCGCTGTATTTTTTTCGGAGAAAAACGGGAAAATCCATTGACTTTCCCAGCGCTTTTATATATAGTGTACTCGCCATCTTTCGACAAGTAACGAGCGCGTGAACAGACGCGCTGCCGCCGCGTCGAAGGGGGGCTATTTTACTGATGAATGGAGGAGGATAAATGTCCAAAGAGTTGATTCGCCTGCGGGATCTCTGCATGGCGTTTGACGACGAGCTGGTTCTCGATCACATCAATCTTTACATCAACGATTCCGAATTCCTCACGCTGCTTGGCCCCAGTGGGTGCGGCAAGACCACCACACTGCGGATCATCGGCGGTTTCACCACGCCCACAAGCGGCGATGTGACCTTCGACGGCGAGAGGATCAACGATGTCCCGCCCCATAAGCGGCAGATCAATACGGTGTTCCAGAAATATGCGCTGTTTCCGCATCTGGACGTGTTTGAAAACATAGCCTTCGGCCTGCGTATAGCAAAAGTGCCGGAGGACGAGATACGACAGCGTGTCGGTGAAATGCTGGAGGTCGTCAGCCTGAAGGGCTTTGACCGCCGGCGTGTCGACCAACTCTCCGGTGGTCAGCAGCAGCGTGTGGCGATTGCCCGTGCCCTGGTGAACCGGCCGAAGGTGCTGCTGCTGGACGAGCCGCTGGGCGCGCTGGATCTGCGTCTGCGTAAGGATATGCAGAACGAACTGAAACGTATCCAGCAGCAGATGGGCATCACGTTTATATATGTCACCCACGATCAGGAGGAAGCCCTGACCATGTCCGACACCGTGGTGGTCATGGACAAGGGCCGTATCCAGCAGATCGGCACACCGGAGGATATCTACAACGAGCCGAAGAATGCCTTTGTGGCGGACTTCATCGGCGAGAGCAATATCCTCAACGGCACGATGGTCCGCGACAGGGTCGTGAAAATGTATGGCAAGGAATTCCCCTGCGTGGACGGCGGCTTCGCCGAAAATGAACCGGTGGACGTGGTCATTCGCCCGGAGGATATCGACATCGTGCCGGTGGAGCAGGGCCAGTTGGTAGGCACTGTCACCAACGTGACATTCAAGGGGATGCAATATGATATCATCGTGGATTTCCGCGGCTTCAAGTGGTTGATTCAAACCACCGATCACTCTCCGGTGGGTGCCCGTATCGGCGTGAAGATCGATCCCGAGGGTTTCCACATCATGAAGAAGAGCGAGTATTCCGGTATGTTCGGCGACTATTCCTCTTACTCCGAGGAATACGAGGAACTGGCGGACGCCGGTGCTGAGCCGGAAGAGGAGGAGAGCGAGGATGAAGAGTAAGCTCTCCCGTTTCGCCGTGCCCTATGTGGTGTGGATGGCTATTTTTGTAGTAGCCCCCATTGTCATTATGGTGGTGTATGCCTTTGCCGGCAGCGAGGGCGGCTTCACGCTGGACAACTTTGTCCAGATGGGCGGTTACGCTGCTGTGTTCGGCCGTTCCTTCAAGCTGGCGCTGATTGCCACGGCTATCTGCCTGCTGTTGGGCTATCCTGTGGCGTACCTTCTCAGCCGGGAGGGCGAGCGCTTCCGCCGCACGGCCATGGTACTGATCATGCTGCCCATGTGGATGAACTTCCTGCTGCGGACCTACTCCTGGATGACCATCCTGGAGAACAACGGCCTGCTGAACCAGCTGTTCCAGAAGCTGGGTATCATTGCCCTGTACAACCATCTGACAGGCAGCAGCCTGGAGTATTTTACCATGATCGACACCCAGGGCGCTGTGGTGCTAGGTATGGTCTATAACTACCTACCCTTTATGATCCTGCCTATCTACTCTGTGATTTGCAAACTGGATTACTCCCTGCTGGAGGCAGCCCGCGACCTGGGGGCCAACACCGTCACGGTGTTCCGCAAGGTCATCCTGCCCCTGAGCCTGCCGGGCGTGCTGTCCGGCATCACCATGGTGTTCGTGCCCTCTGTGTCTACGTTCGCCATCAGCCGTATGCTGGGCGGCGGCACGGAGCTGTTGCTGGGCGACCTGATTGAACGGCAGTTCCTGGGCGGGGCGTATAACCCGCAGCTGGGCGCGGCTATTTCCCTGGTGATGATGCTGATCGTCGTTGTCTGTATGCTGGTGATGAACCGCTTTGGCGAGGGCGAGGAACAGGCGGTGATGCTATGAGACAGAGAAAGGGCAACTCCGTCGGCGACCGCCTGTTGATGATCCTGGTGGGCCTGTTCCTGTACGCACCCATCATCATCCTGATCGTCTTTTCCTTCAACGCCGGCAACAGCTCCAGTGTGTGGAAGGGCTTTTCCCTCCACTGGTACGCCGAGCTGCTGAACGACCGGCTCATTATGCACAGCGTGTACACCACGCTGCTGGTATCCCTGCTGGCTACCGTCATCGCCACCGTGGCGGGCACCTTTGCCGCTATCGGCTTTTACGGTATGCGACGCCGGGCGCGCACCGGGCTGATGGCCGTGAACAACATTCCCATGATGAACGCGGACATCGTCACCGGCGTCAGCCTGTGCCTGCTGTTCGTGGTGTTCTTCAACGGATGGCACAGCTTCGCCGTGTGGGTCAACGGCTGGCAGTCACTGGTGGTGCTGCCTGAGCGACTGACCCTGGGCTTTGGCACACTGTTGATCGCCCACATCTGCTTCAACATCCCCTACGTCATTTTGTCCGTGGGGCCCAAGTTACGGCAGATGGACCGCAATTTGGTCGATGCGGCCCAGGACTTGGGCTGCACCTGGATGCAGGCTTTCTGGAAGGTCATCATTCCGGAGATCAAGCCCGGTATCGTCTCCGGTGCGCTGACGGCTTTCACTATGTCCATCGATGATTTCATCATCAGCTACTTCACGGCGGGTACGTCCTCCTCCACGTTGGCCATGACCATCTACGGCATGACCAAAAAGCGCGTCAGCCCGGAGATCAACGCCGTATCCACGCTGCTGTTCGTCACGGTCATCATCCTGCTGGCCATCATCAACCTGCGGGAGAACCATGCCGAGCATCACCGCAATGTCCATCACGAGAGCGCTACGTTCGCTCCTGCGCCGAAGAAATATTCCGGATTGGGCAAGAAGATCGCCGCAGGCGCTATGGCCTGTGTGCTGTTGGCGGTACTGATCGTCACCGGTGCCGCGGCCCGCAGCGAGCGCGTGGTCAATGTGTGCTCCTGGGGCGAGTATATCGACGAGTCCCTGATCACCGAATTCGAGGAGAAGACCGGCATCCGTGTGAACTACCAGACCGCCGAGAGCAACGAGGCGCTGTACTCCCTTATCAAGATGGGCGGCGCGGACTTTGATGTGATCGTACCCTCCGACTATATGATCGCCCGGCTGATCCAGGAGGATATGCTGGCGGAGCTGGACTACGCCGCCATCCCCAATTTTCAGCTGATGGACCCCCAGTTTACCCATCTGAGCTTCGACCCGGAGAATAAGTACACCGTACCCTACACCTGGGGCAGCGTGGGCATTATCTACAACACCACTATGGTGGATGAGCCCATCACCAGCTGGGGCGCTATGTTCGACGAGAAGTACGCAGGGCAGGTGCTGATGATCAACAACTCCCGCGACGCGCTGATGGCCGCCCTGTGCTATCTGGGCTACGACATCAACACCACCGATGAGGGACAGCTGACCGAGGCCTTTGAGCTGGTGAAGAATGCCAAAGACAAGGGTGTGTATCAGGCCTTCGTCATGGACGAGGTCTTCGGCAAGATGGAGGGCGGCAACGCGGCCATCACCATGTACTACGCCGGCGACTATCTGACTATGCTGGAGAATAACGAGGACCTGGCCTTCGTCATTCCCGAGGAGGGCAGCAACTGGTTCGTGGACGCCATGTGTGTGCTCAAGTCCAGCCAGCACAAGGCCGAGGCCTATGAGTGGATCAACTTTATCGCCTCTACCGACAGTAATCTGGCCAACATGGACTACATCTGGTATGCCTCTCCCAATGCCGAGGCGCTGGCGGAGTATCCCGCGTACTACGAGGAGCAGTATGGCGAGCCGCTGGACGAGGAGATCTACAACATCATGGCCATCCCCGATGAGGAGCGCGAGCGCTGTGAGATCTATGTCAACCTGCCACAGGAGACGCTGAAGTTCTACGATAAGCTGTGGACACAGTTGGGCGTCTGACATTCGCGGTTTTTTCCGCCCCGCGTATAGGCAAGAAATGTATTTAAAGAAAAGCGCTTAATTGGAGGAATTGCTATGATCGAAGTAGGTATGACCTATACCGCTGAAAAGACCGTCACCCCGGATATGACCGCCAAGGCCATCGGTTCCGGCGGGCTGGAGGTGTTCGGCACCCCCTTTATGATGGGACTGATGGAGTATGCCGCCATGCAGTGCGTGCAGCCGGAGCTGCCGGAGGGCAAGGGCACCGTGGGCGTGGAGATCAGTTCCAGTCACCTGGCGCCCACGCCGGTGGGCATGAAGGTCACCGCCACTGCCGAGGTGACGGGTATCTCCGCTAATGGCAAGATGATCACCTTCAAGGTCACGGCCCACGACGCCGATGGCCTGATCGGTGAGGGCATCCATACCCGCGCTGTCATCGACAACGCACGGTTTTTGCAGAAGTGCAATGACAAGCTGGCGCATGTGTAAAAGACAAAAAGCCGCCCGTAGGGGCGGCTTTTTTCTTGTCACAGGCAGCTATATTTGGTATAATAAAACGATACTATGACCGGGGGAGGGGAGAGAACGATGCGCGTGCTGGCCACCATCGGGTTTTCCTTCTCTGCCGGTGTCTTCCTGGCGGCATTGCTGCCCTGGACCGGCTGGCAGCTGTATGCCGCCGGGGGCGTTTTGCTGCTGGCGCTTGCGTGGCTGTTTGCTGCACGCAAGCAAAAATATTTTCGCCGGGGGCTGCTGATCCTGCTGCCGCTGGTGGTATCGCTGGCCTATTTTGCCGGGTATGATCACCTGGTGCGCCAGCCGATAGAGGACCGCTGTGGTGCGGCGTCGGACTTTACCGCAACCGTTTGTGATTGGCCGCAGGCCACGGAGCGCGGCGCCAGGGTCACGGTGGAGCTGGAGGGCTATCATCGGGCCAGGGCCGTGCTGTATGGCGAAGCGGAGCTGCTGGCGGCCCGACCGGGCGACACGGTCACGGGCACGGCCCAGTGGCAGTCTGCCGCCCATTTCGACAGCGATGATGTGACCCATTTTAACGCCCGGGGCGTGTATGCGCTGCTGTATGGCCGTGAGGATGTGCGTCTGTCGGCGGGTGATGGGGACGCCCTGCGCTGGCTGCCCCAGCGGGCGGGCAAAGCTTTCCGCGAGAAGGTGGCCGCCATCTGGGATGACCCGCGTGTCAGCGGATTCCTGACAGCGGAGCTTACTGGTGATAAGTCCGCTATGGACGATGGAGACTATCTGGCCATGCAGGAGACGGGCCTGGCGCATCTGTTCGCGGTGTCCGGCCTGCACTGCGCTTTTCTGGTGACGCTGCTGGCGCTGCTGATCTCCCGGCGGCAGAGACTGCTGTGCGCCGTGACCATTCCGCTGCTGCTGTTTTACATGGTGATGGTGGGCATGAGCCCCTCGGTGGTCCGTGCCTGCATCATGCAGATATTCCTGCTGATCGCGCCGCTGTTCCGGCGGGGCAGTGACCCTCTGACCAGCTTGGCTGCCGCACTGCTGGTGATCCTGCTGTGCAATCCCTTTGCCGCCGCCAGCGTCAGCTTGCAGCTGAGCTTTTCCGCTACGCTGGGTATGGTGCTGCTGTCACCCCGGCTGTACAAGCTGCTGACCGGGTGGTATAAGGGAAAATGCCGTCCACTGCGGGCCGCGTTGTGCTTCGTCGCGGCGAACCTGTCCGCCACCCTCAGCGCCGTGGTGTTCACTGCCCCACTGACAGCCTGGTATTTCCGCATTTTCGTGCTGGTAGCGCCGCTGTCCAGCTTATTGGCGGTGCCTGCGGCGGGATGGAGCTTCATGGCTGCCTTTGTGACGGTGCTGCTGGGCTTTGTGTGGCTGCCGCTGGCCAGCCTGCTGGGTTGGATCTCCTGGGCGCTGGTGCGGTACATCCTGTGGATCGCCAACGGCATGATGTCCTGGCGCTATCACGCGGTGTATTTCACCAATCCCTATCTCATCTACTGGCTGCTGTTTTTGTACGCGGCCTTTATCGGCTGTGCCGCCACGCCGGACGGCAAGCGGAAATACCTGCTGGCATCGGCATTGTCGGTGCTGACGCTGACGGCGGCCATCTGGGTCAACCGTCAGGACTATCAGTACGGCGTACTGACCGCCCTGACGCTGGATGTGGGACAGGGCGAGAGCGTCATTCTGACCTCCGGCGGTGAGACGGCACTGGTGGACTGCGGCAGCAGCAACAGCTATAAAGACCCCGGCGGTCTGGCTGCCGACACGCTGCACAGCATGGGCGTCCGGGAACTGAGCGCTGTGGTGGTGACCCACTATCACGCCGATCACACCAACGGCTTGTACGAGGTGCTGCGCCGTATCCCGGTGCAGACGATCTACCTGCCGGACATCGAGGATGAGTATGGCGTTCGGGAACGTCTGGTGTCGCTGGCGGAGGAGAAGGGCGCGCAGGTGACCTATGTGACGAAGGAGACGGCCGATACGCTGGGCGATACCATTTTGACCATCTATCCGCCGGTGCAGTCCGGCGGCGATCTGAACGAGCTGGGTCTGACAGCGCTGGCCAGTGCCGGAGACTTTGATCTGCTCATTACCGGCGATATGTCCGGCAGCACCGAGAAAAAGCTGGTGGAAACCTATGCCTTACCGGATATAGAGGTGCTGGTGGTCAGCCACCACGGCTCCCGGTATAGCTCAAATATACGCTTTTTGAAGGCGGTGACGCCGGAGGCGGCGGTCATCAGTGTGGGCGATAACAACTATGGCCACCCGTCGGAGGAGACGCTCCAGCGGCTGCTGGCAATTGGGGCGGATATCTGGCGCACAGACCAGCAGGGAACCATCCGCATCACCGTGAACGGAGGATAGCATGGCAAAGGAGAAAAAAGAAAAGACCCCCGGTTATGAGGAATTCCACGACGCGCTGCAAAGCGGCGCCGTGGGGAATGTCTATATATTCCACGGCGAGGAGACGTACCTGATGCAGCAGGCGGTGGCGGAGCTGCAAGCACGGCTTGTGCCGGCGGGCTTTGAGGAGTTCAACTATCACAGGCTTGCAGGCAAGGGCCTGACTATGCAGGAGGTCGTCGAGGCGGCGGAGGCCATGCCTATGATGGCGGAGCGCACCCTGGTCACGGTGGAGGATATGGACTTGTTCAAGTTGGACGAGGCCCAGCGGGGAGCGCTGGTGGCGTTGCTGGAGGACTTCCCGGAGTACTGCACGCTGGTGTTTTTGTACCGACAGATACCGTATAAGACAGATGCCAAGCTAAAAAAGCTCACGGCGGCCCTGACAGAGCGCGCCCAGGTGATCGAGTTTGCCCAGCAGGGCCAGCAAAAGCTGCAAAAGTGGGTGCGCCGCCGTTTTGCCGCTGCCGGAAAGGAAATCGATGCGGTCACGGTAGACCATCTGCTGTTCACCTGCGGCAGCCTGATGACCGGTCTGGTGCCGGAGATCGCCAAGATCGCCGCCTATGCCAGGGGAGCGAAAATCACAGCGGCGGATATCGACGCTGTGGCGGACCCTGTGCTGGACGCGCGGGTGTTCGACATGACGGACGCAGTGGCGGCTCGTGACTATGACAAGGCGGCAGAGTGCCTTGCAGAACTGCTGCGGATGCAGGAGGAGCCTATCCGCATTCTGGCGGCATTGGGAAAGACGCTGCGGCAGCTGTATACAGCCCGGCTGGCGATCGACGGCGGCAAGGACGTGCTGTGGCTGAAGGATTTGTGGCGTATGAAGTCCGATTACCCAGCTAAAAAACTGATGCAGTCGGCTCGGGGTGTGCGGCGCAGCTGGTGCCGTGAGGCGGTGAAGCGCTGTCAGACACTGGACCACCGTATGAAGAGTGAGCGAAACATGGACAGTGAGGGCGAACTGAAGCTGTTCCTCATGGAATTGGCAGGTGTGAAGTGAAGCCGAGGGTGAAGGAAGTCGTCGTGGTGGAGGGGCGGTACGACAGAAATACGCTCCTGCAGGCAGTGGATGCCACTGTGGTGGAGGTGGGCGGCTTCGCCCTGTTCAACGACAGGGAAAAGGCGGCGTATCTCCGCCGTCTGGCGGAGGCGCGGGGCGTGATCCTGCTGACCGACCCGGACGGCGCGGGATTTGTGATCCGAAACCATTTGAAGGGGTGCCTGCCGCCGGAGAGAGTGAAGCAGGCGTATATCCCCGACGTGTACGGCAAGGAGAAGCGCAAGAGAAGGCCGGGGAAGGAGGGCAAGCTGGGCGTGGAGGGTATGACGCTGCAGGTGCTGACGGACGCTCTTCGCCGCGCCGGTGCCACCTTCGAGGGGGAGGACGCACCCCGCCGCTCCGCCGGTATTACGAAGGCGGATCTTCTGGACAAGGGACTGATCGGCCCCGGCTCCGCCGAAAGGCGGGCAACGCTGCAAAGGGAGCTGGGGCTGCCCGCACGGCTGACCGCCAACGGGCTTCTGGAGGCGTTGGATCTCCTGCTGACCCGGGAGGAATTTGACGCCCTGTGAGTTTTTTGCAGGAGGGAGGGCAAACCTCTTGCAATTCCCCTCATGGGCGGTTATAATTAAAAATTGCTTTTGCACAATATTACGACATACAAGGAGTGTGAGAAAGATCATGGCCGAGGAAATCAAGACCCCCGAAACGGAGGAGTCCGGCAAAAACTTTATTATCAATTTCATCGACGAGGACATCGCAGAGGGTGGTCAGTTCCAGGGAATGACCGTCCACACCCGTTTCCCGCCGGAGCCTAACGGCTATCTGCATATTGGACACTGCAAGGCGCTGACCATCGACTTCGGCACCGCCGAGCGGTATAACGGCCTGTGCAACCTGCGTATGGACGACACGAACCCCACCAAGGAGGACGAGGAATTCGTGGAGGCCATCAAGCAGGACATCCACTGGCTGGGCTTCGACTGGGGAGACCGGTTCTTCTACGGCAGCGACTACTTTGAGGAGGATTACCGCCAGGCGGTGCTGCTGATCAAAAAGGGGCTGGCCTATGTGTGCCAGCTGACACCGGAGGAGTTCAAGGCCAACCGCGGCGACATCGGCATCCCCGCCGTATCGCCCTACCGGGATCGGCCCATCGAGGAGAGCCTGGACCTGTTCGCCCGTATGCGGGCCGGGGAGTTCCCCAACGGCGCCATGACGCTGCGGGCCAAGATCGACCTGGCCAGCGGTAACTTCAATATGCGCGATCCGGTCATCTACCGTATCAACCACATGAGCCACCACCGGCAGGGAAACAAGTGGTGCATCTATCCCATGTACGACTTCGCGCATCCTATTCAGGATGCGCTGGAGGGCATCACCCACAGCCTGTGCTCGCTGGAGTTTGAGGCGCACCGGCCCCTGTACAACTGGGTCATCGAGCACTGTGAGCTGCCTGCCCATCCCCGGCAGATCGAGTTTGCCCGGTTGGGCATCGACCACACGGTGATGTCCAAGCGGAAGCTGCGCAAGCTGGTGGAGGAGAACTATGTCTCCGGCTGGGACGATCCCCGTATGCCCACGCTGTGTGGCCTGCGCCGCCGGGGATACACCGCCGCCGCCATCCGCAGCTTCTGCGAGCGCATCGGCGTGGCCAAGTCCCCCAACACCATTGAGTACGGCTTCCTGGAGCACTGCCTGCGGGAGGACCTGAACGCCCACGCGGAGCGAACCATGGCGGTGCTGCACCCGGTGAAGCTGACGGTGACCAACTATCCCGAGGGCAAGAGCGAGGTATTCACGGTGGAGAACAACCCCACCGACCCGGCGCAGGGCACCCATGAGATCACCTTCTCGCGCCATCTGTGGATCGAGGCGGAGGACTTTATGGAGGTGCCGGTGCCCAAGTACAAGCGACTGACCCCCAACGGTCCGGAGTGCCGGCTGAAGGGCGCGTATCTGGTGCAGTGTACCGGCTGTGTGAAGGACGCGGACGGCAACGTCACCGAGGTGCTGTGCACCTATGATCCGGAGTCCAGCGGCGGTGATCCCGCCGACGGCCGCAAGGTCAAGGGCGCCACGCTCCACTGGGTGGACGCGGAGAACTGCATGGACGCGGAGGTCCGGCTGTACGACAATCTGTTTTCTGACGAGCAGCCCGACGGCCCGGACAAGGACTTCCTGGATTGCCTGAACCCGGAGAGCCTTACGGTGCTCACCGGCTGCAAGGTGGAGCCGGAGATGCGGAAGGTGGCGGAGGCGTTCGACAAGCAGGCCGACCGCACCGGCGTCAACGCGCCCACGTTCCAGTTCATGCGTGTGGGCTATTTCTGCCTGGACAACCGTGACAGCTCCGCGGCGCACATGGTGTTCAACCGCAGTGTGTCGCTGAAGGACAGCTTTAAGAAGTGAGAAAAAGCACCCCTCCGGGGGTGCTTTTTTTCATGGAAGCGAGACGAAAAAAGCAGCACCGGGAGGTGCTGCTTTTTCATGTGTGATTTAAGCGCCGGACCTCGAAGGAGGTCTCGGCCAGGGTGCTGTCGACAGTGCCCACCTGAAGGGTCACGGTAAAGATGCCCGAAGCACTGTCGTAGCGCAGACTGACATCGCGGACCCGAAGACCCCGGGGATAGGCGGCGCTGCTGAGCAGTCTGGTGCTGCCCAGGGTGAGCTGGCCGTCGGCATCCACATGAAAGGCGGCGCCCTCGCCCTCCACGCTGCCCAGATCCTGAATGAAGATGTGGTCCAGGCTGCCGTCCGCGCCGGGGGTCACGGTGCCGCAGAAGCGCAGCTTGTCGCTGATAACGCTGGTAAGGGTGGAGCACAGCTCCTGGGCCTCGGACAGCTGCATGGAGCTGTTGTAGGTGCGGCCGGCGAAGCGGACGCCCACGGTCAGCAGGGCGCTGACGAGCAGGACGATGAGAACGGCGCACAGCAGCTCCGTCAGGGTGAAGCCGCGGCGGTCACGAAGCTTGTTCATGGCGTGACCTCCTCGTAATAGAGGCAGCCGTTGTCCTCATAGACCTGCACGGTGGTGCGGCCGCTGCGGGTGCCGCCGCCGGAGGCGGTCAGGGCAGCGGTGCCGTTCGACACCGCGCTGCTGTAGTGGAAGGAGATGTCGGCGGAACGGACCTTAGCGTTGATCTTGGCGGCGGAAACGGCGGCGGTGGTCAGAAACACGAAGGTCAATACGATGATCAGGATGGAGACCAGCGTCTCTACCAGTGTTTCGCCGCGGGTGCTGTTCAGCTTTTTGATACGACCGCCTCCTTTTCGATGGTGGCGTTGTCCGGCGACCAGGAGATCGTTGTCGTGGTCGTGGTGACGTCGCGGACCAAGAGATCGCCGCCGCTGACGGTGCTGATAGTGGGATCGGCCTTGTTTTCGCGGAGCGTCAGCACCAGGCGGCAGTCACTGTCGCCGCCGTCGGCCAGGTGCAGGACGATGGTGATGTCGTAATTGGGCGCCATGGTAAAGACGGCGGAGACATCATCCAGCCCGTCCACGGAGAGGGTGATGGTGTCGGTAAAGCTCTTGCCGCTGTCCCTGTCCACGGCGGCCTTGCCGGCCTTGAGCCATGCGGCCGTAAACCCGGTGGGCGAGGTCGTTTCGCGGCTCGTTTCGGTGGAGGTGTCATTGGTATAGGTGGTCTTCACCGTCTCCTGGACAAAGGAGGCGTTCAGGATATCATCACGCAGCAGACGGGCCGCGGAGCTGACCGTCAGATACGCCTGCCGGGCAGCCCGGTCATTCTCCAGACGGCGGGCCGAGGAGGTGGCGGCGGTGAGGATCACCGCACTGACCATACTGGCCGCCAGCAGCAGAAGGAGGGCCATCATCAGCGTGGCGCCCTGTTGGTTTTTCAGTTTGTGCACGGGAGGGCCTCCTTTCTGCGGTGGGTCATGGAAGGGTGTCCGGTGACGGCTCGGGCGTGGGATCGGTGCCGGAGCTGCTGTCCGGGGCGGATGGATCGTCGGAGGGCGTGCCCTCAGGGTCCTTGCTGCCGGAAGCGGGGATATCGGCGTCCGGGACGGTGGGGGCACCGCCGCTGTCCGTCGTTTTGGGCACGGCGGTGAAGGCCGTGTCGGCATACAGCGGCTGGGTGATGTCCGGCGTCCAGCTGATACCGGCCTCGGGGATGTTGTGGTCCGCCAGCAGCTGTCTGAGGGCCTCCACCGAGGGGGCGGAGCCGTAGGGGACAGACAGGGGGAGCGCCTGCCCATCCACCCAGAGGGTGGCGGTCACCCGGGTGTCCTCCTCCGTCAGGGTGTAGGGAATGGACAGGGTGAAGGCGTGACCTTCGGTGTCCGTCAATGTGACGGTGAGGGTGATCTGGCCTTGGCTGCGCCCCTTGACCGTCAGGGGACGGTAGGTGAAGGCGCTGGTGGTGTCCTTTGCCGGTGTGCCCACGGTGACGCGGAAGTCGTCGTTCTCGGCGCGGAACACGTCGGGATGGAGGACGGAGGTGTCCTCGTCGTTGGAGACGGGCATGGGCCGGAGGACGTACTCCGTGGCGTCGGCGCCGCCTTTGACGGTGACGCCGGAGACGGAGAGACCGTCAAAGGTGGCGGCGCTGCCCCGGCTGTACAGGTACAGCTTGGCACCGGCGTAGGCGGGGCGGTCGGTGTACGGCGCGCCGGAGGGCACGTCGTCCGTGAAGGCCGTGCCGTCCCGATCCATGACGCCCTGCCAGTAGACTGAGGGTTCGCCGGAGGTGTTGGCGATTCCCAGCACGCCCTGCATACGGACGGGAAGCACAAGGGGCAGCTGGCTGGTGAAGGTCTCGCCGCCGGGGGCGGTGTAGGCGGCGGTGATCAGGGTGCGGTCCTCACCCTCGCCGGCGGCGGTGAGGGTGACAGAGGCCGTACGGTCGGCATTGGTAACGGGAACAGAGGCCGTGAGGACCCTGCCGCCGTGCTGGGGCGTGACTGTCCATTTGACATCCAGTGCGCTGCCGCGGCTGTCGCGGGCGGTGAGCGTTAAATTACAGGTGTCACCGACAAAGAAGTCATCGCCGGGCAGGCCGTCCACGGAGATGTCCAGCGTGGAGGTGACGCTCACCAGCAGTCGGGCGGTATAGCCGCCCATTGTGGCGAAGACCTCGGTAGAGCCGACCGACAGGCCGGTGAGGGTCACAGTGTAGCTGTGCCGGACGTCCGCCGGGGGCGTCTGTGCCTGCGGTACGGAGACGTCCACGATGCCCTTGCGGGAGCAGGTGATGACGGGGACGGCGTCAGCGTCGGTGTCCTGGGTGAAGTGCAGCGACAGTGTGACGCTGGGGGTGGTGATACGGTCCAGCGAAAGGACGCCGCTGCTCCAGTACAGGCCGCGGGAGGGCCATTCGCCGTAGTGCAGGCAGGCGGTGCCCTGGGTCAATACGGTGGGGAAGGGGTAGTCCTGTCCGAGGAGGGCTGCCGCACTGCCGGGGAAGCTGTATTTGCCGTGGGCCGACTGGCCGTTTTCCTCTGTGGTGACCCAGTGGAAGCTGCCGTCGTCGCTGCCGCCGTTCAGCAGCGCGGTGAAGCGCTTTCCGTCGATGTCCGCACGGCCGGACATCTGCTCGTAGCTCAGGGCCCTCAGGCCGTTGATGTTGTAGGGGCTGCTGCCGGTGTTCCAGGTGTACTTGGACAGATAGCTCAGATCGCCACGGAGCATATCCATCCGCGCGGCATCGGTGTTCAGCAGGGTGGCCAGGGAGTAGTAAGTGTACTGTCCATTGGACTGGGTAGACTTGCCGTAGAAGGTGGGGAGGCTGCCGAAGTAGATCGCGGCGCTGCTGTCCAGGTAGTAGCAGTTGTTGATGGTCAGCCGGGCGGTGCCGCCGTTCACGCCGGCGCGGTCGGCGATGCTGCCGATGAGGGAGATGCCGGTGATGGTGCCCTCCATGGCAGGGAAGGTCACGTAGGTGTAGCAGTTGTTGTAGGTGGGTTGGCCGTCCTTGCTGCCGGAGAAGTTGGAGAAGGTGGCGGAGAAGCCGCTGCCGCCGATGCCGCCGATGTACACGTAGGTGTCCGGGCCGGCCTCCGTGCCGCCCTGGGTCATTTTGACGGCCTTAGGCGTCGACTCATAGCGATCCACGAAGATGGTGTTGGTGCTGTCGTCGGTAGGGATGCGCTCGTTCAGCAGATCGTTGGCGACGGTGATGCTGCCGCCGGTGTAGCAGTCCGACACATCATAGCGGACGCCGCCCACCAGGCCGCCCACGCGGACATAGTTGCCCCACTGGGCCTTGTTCATGGCGCCGGTGTTTGCGTAGCGGTGGGTACAGTTGATATTCAGCTTGACCACGGCGGAGCACCTGTTCAGATTGGCGCTGGATACGCCCACCAGCCCGCCGATGGCGGCTTCGCCCAAGAACTGTCGGTTTTTGCTGTTGTCGGTCACGGTGTAGCCGGCGATAGCGCAGTTGCTGATGGTGCTGACCTTCGTCTTGTCCTTCAGGTTTTCATCATAGTCGTAGGCAATGCCTACCAGACCGCCCAGGGCGTAGGAGGTGGCGTAATTCTCCGGCCCGGTGGCACCGGAGGCGGGGGTGGCGTCGGTCTTGCGCTGGATAACGGCGTCGTTGTCGCTGTAGAGCACGATATTTTTGATCTCTGCGCCGGCGGTGGTACCGAACAGACCCACGTTGTAGCAATGGGAGGTGATGTTCACATTCTTGATGTAGTAGTTGCCGCCGTCGTAGATACCGCCGAACCAGTTGTACAGCGTCAGATCATAGGTTTCATTGCCCCTGTCGTTCAACTGGCCGTTGTTCACCGCACCGGCAATGGGGTGGAAGTCATAGTTTGCGGCCGTGCCGTCGGCGGCGGTGCCGTGTCCTGCACCGTTGAGGTCGTGGGTCTGCTGCCAGGTGAGGATAGGACGGGGGCCGCCGGTGCTGTCGCCGGCCAGCGCCATCGCCTTTGTCTGCAGCGCATTGCCGCGGCGGTTGGTGTATTGCAGATAGGGATAATACTTGTAGTCACTATTACTGCCTGTGACATCGCGCGTCGTGCTGCCCTGACTGTTGATGTAGCTCCAGTTGATGTATTGCAGCTGCTCTATGGAGCGTACCTGGTAGGGCTTGGAGGCCGTTCCCGGCGCATTGTTGGAGGACAGGGCGAAGGCATCGGCAAAGAAGGGGCTGACGATGTAGGTCAGCGCGGCGTCCTCGTGGGTCAGCGTCCAGGAATCGTTGGCCTGGGTGCCGCTGGTCAGGTGCAGACCGTTATCGGAGGTCTTGTAGGTGACGAAATTGAATTCCGGCATCTGCCGGTGCAGGTCATCGGCCGCCGCGGTATAGCGAGTGCCGGTCATGGTGATGCCGGTGGAGAGCACAGGCTCGGTGGTGCTGCCGGCGGACCAATAGTAACCGTAGCCGTAAGCGGTAACGGTGCCGCCGTCGTCATGGGAGACACAGAGACTGCTGTTGGTCTTGTATTCGCCGTCCTGGACACCGATCGAGGAGAAATAGTAGCCGCTGCCGGTGGGCTTGGACTCATATTCCCAGTACAGCAGGCCCAGAACGCCCATATCGACAGGTGTCACCCAGTCGCCGTAATGGACGCGGCTGCCGTTGTGGCCGGCGACGATGCCGGGATAGGGGTAGGCCTTGCCGGCGGAGTCCAGGGTCTTATCGTGCTGGAAGGTATTGGCGGCGGAGACGGCGCCAAAGCCGCCCAGCCGGGTGACCATGCCGCGCAGGGCCGGCTCGTTCACCGGAGCTGCGCCGGATCTGTCCGTGTACTGGTATAGGTGAACGCTGTTTACAAAGCGGTATGTGCCGCCGTTGAGGTAGCAGCAGCCGGATACGCCGCCGGCAGTGGGGGCAAAGCCGTGAATATCCGCATTGGGTGAAGTCATGGCTGTGGCGCAGTAGCTGGCGCGGAGGGAGCCGGTGTTGCTGCCGGCAAAGCCGCCCAGCGTCACGCCGCCGCCGTTGATCGTGCCGATCTCAATGTCGGCCATGGCGTAGCACTGCTGGATAACGCCGCTGTTGCCGCCAGCGAAGCCGCCGGCGCAGAGCGTGGCGTACAGGCTATTGGCGAAAAGGCTCGGTGCGCTGACGCCGGAGGCGCGGACCGTACCGCTGTTGCGTCCCACCAGGCCGCCCAGATACAGGATACTGCCGTGACGGGCGTCGCCGTTCACGGAGAAGCCCGCGGCGGCGCAGTTGTAGACCGTGCCCTCGTTGCAGCCGGTCAAGGCGCCGATGCAGGCGGTTTGCAGAGAGAGCTGACCTTCCAGAGAAACGGTACGATCCTTATTGGCGGTGAGCAATATGATATTGCGCAGGGTGCCCCGGTTCAGACCGAACATACCGACATAGCTGGTGCCGTCGGTGTTGACGGCGCTGGTAAAGGAGGGCGCTGCGATGGTATAGCCGCCGCCGTCGTAGGTGTGGATGAAAGGCTTGCCGTCAGCGGCACCGATAGGCGGCTGCGTGTGCACCGTGAGACGGGCGTAGCTGTTGTAGTCGATGGGGCGCTCCTGCTGGAAGACGGCTGTCTTGTCCAGCAGGGTACGGTAGGTGTCGTAATACAGGCTCAGGTCGTGCAGATGACGGGCCGTGCGGATGCCAACCTCCGCCGGGGCGCTGGGCAGGGCGGCGCTCTGGATCACGCGGCAGGCGAAGTGGGGATTGAAGAAGTAGGAGATGTCATCCACCGTCACCTGACGGTAGAAGGCGGGGGACACCTCACTGGTATAGACCAGCGCATCGGGCAGGCGTACCAGCCAGTATTCGCTGTCGAGTTTGATGGAATTCCGCAGGGTGGCGGTGCGTGCCGTATCGCCCAGGGTATAGGCGACGGTGATGGCGTCCGTGGGCTGGGCGCGGTAGACCATGCCGTAGCCGTCGTCCACGACGGTGCCGCCGGAACGGAGGGTGGAGCGGTTGGCACCCAGGAAACCGTAGGTGCCGTCGCTGTATTTTTCATAGTAGGCCAGTGCGCCGGACTCGAAATCCGCCTGCCAGTCGCCGTAGTGGGGCAGACCGGTGAGCCGGGGGTAGGAGTAGGTGCTCAGGCCCATGTTGTCCATGAGATTGTAGGCCACGGTGTCGCTTGTCTCCGCGGTAAAGGCGGTGCCCAGGACCTTTACGCCCTCTGCGCGGTTCTGGCCGCTCCATTCGGCGTAATTGACGAAGCTGGTGCCGGACAGATCGTTCCGGCTGGGGAACAGGTAATAGACAGCGTCTATGTCGGCGGGAGCCGTGCCGGCAGCGGGGGGCTTGAAGGTGGAGTAGGTCAGCTTCATGTCGGCGCCCAGGCGGACGCAGGCACTGTAACAGGCCTTGAGGCTGTCGCCGCCGGAGAGCTCGCCGCCGGAGAGACCGGCGGTGGTGCCGGCGCTCTGGAAGCCGGCGGCGTAGCAGTTGGACAGGGCGATATTGGCATATCCCGAGGGCGGTTTTGGCGGTGCCGTTGCAGGCGCCTATCAGGCCGCCGGCGACGCCGTTATTGGCGGCGGCGTACAGGTAGCAGTCCGCGTAGGAATGGTCCACAGTCAGAGCAGCACTGTCCGTATTGCCCACCAGGCCGCCGGCATAGCGGACGCCCTGAATCACGGTAGCCGCGAAGCTGCGGCGGATGGTCAGCGTGCCGTCGCAGTATCCTGCCAGACCGCCCGCCGTGCTGCCGCGGAGCCAGATGTCCTGTTCGGTCTTGGTGCTGAGTTTGTCGCGGGTGGGACTGAGATACACCTGACAGTCGAGGATCTCGGTCTTGCCGCTGAGACGGCCGGCCAGGCCGCCGGCATTGCCGGAGGCGGTGATGTCGGCGCCACAAAGGCGCAGGTTTTTCAGCGTGCCGGAGAAGGCGGCAAAAAGACCGCCGTCGCCGGTGGTGTTCACGGTCAGACCGTAAATGACCGGGTGGTAGACCTGGCCATTCACGGTGGCCTTGCTCTCGCAGTAGGTCAGGCGGCTGTTGGTGATGGGCGTGAACGTGCGGGAGCCGTACAGGCGGTCCCAGCCGTCGTCGGCGTTTTCGTTGACAAATTGGATATCCTGCTCCTGCACGGCGCGGGTGATGCTGTCGGGCAAGCGGGAGGCCGTGTCCAGATTTTGCAGGTGGCGGGCGTAGGTAACAACGGCGGTGTCGCCGCCGCGGACCTCGGCAAACAGACTGTTGGTGGTCAGCGTGCCGGAGGCGGAGTCCACCAGACGGTTCTCGCACGTCACCTCCACGGTGATGGTCAGGTCCGCACCGGGGGTCAGATTTTTGTTTTTGAAGCGGGCCTGCTGGCCGAAGCGCATACCGTCCGTCAGAGAGTCCAGGACCATGGTGGCGGTGTAGGTGAGATAGTCGGTCTTGACTTCGCTGCCGGTCAGCTCGATGCGGGAGGTGCTGTGGACGCCGTCGGAGACGGTCACATAGAAGTGCAGCGGCTCCATAGGCGTGTCGCAGGTGACGCGCAGAAGAAGCTGCTCTTTGTTGATGATCTCCATATGGGGCGTCAGCTTGCCGGTGATCTCGGACTGCACACTGTCGCCGCCGTAATAGCCCACGGTGGCGCCGGCGCTCAGCCGGCCATCACGGAACCGCAGGGGATTGAAGCTGTCAAAGTCGTAGGTCAGGGGTTTTTCACTGTAAAACACGGCGTAGACGCTGCCGCTGGCGGGGTCGAGCTCGATCACCCAATGGTTGTCCCACAGCTGGCGGTCCACCTGATCCTTCGGCAGGATGGCCGCGGCGGCGGAGCCTTCGCCGGTCTTGGCGGCGGAGGTCACATAGTACAGGGAGGTTTTCCTCTCGGCGGCGTCCAGCGGTGTGTTGTTCAGGGGCTGCAGATCCTCCGCATAACAGTCGGAAATGCGGCCATTGGCCAGCAGCTCGGACAATTTGTTCTGGGCCGCGTGGTAGACGATCTCCGCCTTGGCGTCCAGCTCCGTTTGGCGCAGGTCGCGCTGATGGCGGGTGATGGGGATCATGGCCAGGCCCATCAGCACGATCAGAATGGCGACCGCGATGAGGACTTCGGACAGCGTAAAGCCGGAATTATTCTGTTTTGAGAGCTTTTTTTGCATAACACAATCGATACGCTGCCCCGCAAAGGGACGCGGGCGGAAAAATGGTGGGGACGCAGTCAGGGCATCAGCTCGAAAAAGATGAGGTGAAGCACGGTTTTGTACTGTGCTTTGTCGGCATCATACTGTACGTCCACATTGGAGAGGAAGTTGACATTGGCGCTGGCGCTCAGCGCGTCGATGATCTGGCGGGACTGGGCGTAGGAAGCGGTCTGGTAGGTCAGCGTCACGGGGCGCAGCACGAGATAGCCCTCCTGGGTGGTGCCCTCGGTGCAGTCCACCTCGTATTGCAGGGTGGCGGCCATGAGCTTGTCCAGCTCGGTCATCAGGGCCTGGTCGTTGTCGTACTGGGGCAGGGCACGCTCCTGGCCGGAGGCCTTGATGGCGGCAATGGCCTGCTGCATCTGCTCCAGCTGGGCCAGACGGACACGGTCGGTGTCCAGCTCGGCCTGCTCGATGTCGGTGTTGGTGCGGAAGGAGGTTATCTGGCGGTCGATGGGCTCCAGAAACAGCTTGCAGTAGCCCAGGACCAGCACCAGCACCACCAGGACCAGCAGCAGGGTCTTTTCCCGCTTGGTAAGCTCGCGGTTCATTGAGACACCTCCTCCGGCTGGCGCAGTTCGATGCGGACGGTGAAATCCATGATGGTGGCGGCCTTGCCCTCCTCCGTGGAGGCGACGCTGAGGGAGACGCTGTCCACGATGGGGGAGAGGCGCAGGCGGGCGAACATGGCGGAGATCTGGTCCAGGGTCATGCCGGACATATCCACGTTCATGGTGTTTTGGGTGATCTGGAGCGCCGTGAGGGAGCCATGGCTGAGCATCTCCTGCTCCAGCAGGTCCAGGGCCGCCTGACGGTCCACGGCGGCGGGGATGTCCTCGCTGCCGGCGGCGGTCATCCAGTCCATGGAGTAGGTGCGGTATTCCAGCAGGACGCGGTCATAGTCGGCCAGAGCCTCCTGAGCGCTCACATACTGGGTGTGGACGCGGTCGTAGGCGGCCTGGGCCTTGTCCAGACGGCGGTACTGCTGGAGCACGCCGAAGTTGACCACAACGGTTACCAGCGCCGCAATGGCCAGAATACCGATGAGCAGGGTCCGGCGGTCACGCTGGCGGTCCTCCTGCAGGTTCAGGTTGATGCCGGTCTTCTGGGGGCACTTTATCATTTTCCGCGCGGGCGCGGCAGTGCGCGTATCCACGGTGATACCGTTCTTTTCCGCGATCATTGCAGACCTCCTCTCAGTCCCTCGTCCACGCCGCCGATGGCGCGGAGATACATCCACGGCTCATCCAGGGCCACATCGCCGCCCAGCAGCTCCTGGGCGGTGTGCAGGTGCAGGTGCGTGGTCTCGGCCAGCGCCTGACGCAGGGGGCCAATATTGCAGCCGCCGCTGCACAGGCACAGGTCGGCGAGCTCCTGCTGCCGGTTGTTGTAGTTGAAGAAGTTGACGGCCTTCATCACCTCCACGGCGATGCGGGCGTAAAACGATTGGGCATAGTCGGAGGAGAGCACGTCGTTGTAGTTTTGCAGCACATAGCTGTGGGCCACATGGATATCCACGCCGCAGTGCTCCGCTACCAGCTGCTCCAGACGGTTCAGGCCCAGGTCGATCTCCCGGCGGCTTTCGAAGAAGGCGCCGCGGTAGATGTAGAGATAGGCGGCGGTGTAGCCCAGGTTGACGATGCACATATCCCGCTGGGGCAGGCCGGTGCGGCGGTAGTAGGCCGCCAGCACGCCGGCGTAGGCGCACTCACTGGGGGTGAGGATCTGCAGCTTGAAGCCGGCGCGGCGCATCATGGCGCGGTAGCGCTCCGCCGTCTCCTTGAGCATGGCGCAGGCCAGCAGCGTCATCTCGGTGGGATAGCCGTCCTGGTCGCGGAGAATGTCGCGCATGGAGTAGTCAAAGTAGTACTTGCTTTTCTCGTCCGTAAGGAAGTCGCGGAACTCGTAGGGCAGGTTGTAGCGCAGCTGCTGCTCCGTCATGGCGGGCATGGTCAGCTCGCGGGTAAAGACCTCGGTGGAGGGCAGGACCACGGCGGCGTTGGTCAGGGGAATGCCGTTGTCCCGGGCGGCCTGGCGGAGGAAGTCCGCCATGGCGTCCATGGACAAGATCCTGCCGTCAGCCACCATGTTGTCCGGCAGGGGGGCCATGGCGGCCTTTTTCAGCGTACTGCCGGCGAAGTAGGCCAGCTTGACGCTACTGCCGCCGATATCAATGCCAACGATCTTCTTCAAAACAGAATACCTCGCTTTCTTGGAGATGGGGGCTCACAGCAGGGAAAGATACCAGTCGATAAGGTTCTGGCCGAACAGGGCGGCGCACCAGGCGGCCAGCGCGATGCCGGGGCCCCAGGGAAGGCCCTGCTGTCCGCGCTTGGCGCGGACAAGGCCCCATAGGATGCCGACGACGCAGGCCAGCAGCAGGCACAGCAGATTTTTCTGCCAGCCCAGAAACAGCCCTGTGAGAAACAGCAGCTTGATATCGCCGCCGCCCATGGCGTCGCGGCGGAGCAGCTTCTCCATCAGCAGCGCCAGCAGCAGGACGCCGCCGCCCACGGCGACGCCGCCGATGAGGCCGTCCAGCGCCCGTTTGCCCGGGTCCGGGACAAAAAACAGAGTGACGATAAAAAGCACAACGCCGACCGCGATAAAGCGGTCGGGGATGATATACCCCTCCAGGTCCGCGAAGGCGCAGGCCAGCAGCAGGCAGGCCACGGCCCAGGCTTCGAGGGTCCGGAGGGAGATATCATAGCGCAGCAGCAGCGACACGAACACCAGCGCGGCCACCGCTTCACCCACCGCGTGGCGGGGGGAGAGCTTCGCGCCGCAGTAACGGCAGCGGCCATGGCTGAACACATAGCTGAACACCGGCACAAGGTCGCGGGGCGCCAGCACATGGCCGCAGACGTCGCAGTGGGAGCGGCCCCGGAGGACGCTCTCACCGTGTACTACCCGCCACGCGGCGCAGTTGAGAAAGCTGCCCATGCAGGCGCCCAGCAGGGCGGCGATGAAGCAGCTGTATATGGTGATGGCGGGGGCGGCGTACAGCATGGGAAGGCTCCTTCGGTGTGGTGTGTTCTCCCGGGACCGGGACAGCCGCCAACCCTCGGCTGTCCCGCGCCGGGAACATACGACAGGGGACTCCGCCCCGTCCCAGAGGTTGGCCGGGACAGGGGGAGGAAAAGTAAAAAGTGCTGGGTGATCAGCCGTTGTTGTCGTTGAAGGTGATTTCGCTGAGAGTCCAGGTGTAGAGCTTACCATTGGTTCCATTACCATCGTTCAGCTTGCTGGCCTGATAGCTGATAACACCGTCTTTGTAGAACAGCTTATCGGTATTGGAAGCCGTAGTGTTGTTATTGGTAGCGTTGTAATTCAGAGTGCCGGTGACCCTAGTGAGGAACTGCTCTTCACTGGTGGGGGCAGTAGCCTCGCCGGTGATGATGGCGACCTGCCAGTCGGCATAGGCAGCGCGGATATTGGCGACGTCGGCGGCCTCCTTGGACTTGGTCAGAGCGCCGTTGAACACGGGGATAGCGATGGCCACCAGAACAGCGATGATGGCGACAACGATCAGCATCTCCATCAGGGTGAAGCCCTTTTTGTTGTTGAGTTTTTTCAGCATGGGTAGTTTCTCCTTTTCTGTTTGTAGTTCTATATCGTCCCGCGGCGTTGCGCGCGGAAATGATACCTTGGTTATATGCCGCCGTACAGGGTGAACATGGGCAGGTACACCGCCAGCAGCAGCACCACCACCAGCACCGCAAGGCAGATGGTGATGATGGGCTCCAGCACGGCCAGCAGCCGCGCGGTGGTGACGGACACCTCGTTGTCGTAGTAGTCGCCGATGACGTCCAGCGTCTCCTCCAGAGAGCCGGAGCGCTCGCCCACGCCCACCATCTCGGTGAGCATGGCGGGGAAGCACTCGATGCCGGCCATGCTCTCAGCCATGGGACGGCCGCGCTCCACGTCCTGCCGGACCTGACGGACCGCCAGCGAGAAGGTGTAGTTGCTCACGACGTTGGCGGTGACCTCCAGTGCCCGGGGCAGCGGCAGACCTGCCGCCAGCAGGGTGGCCATGCTGTGGGCGAACTGGGCGGCGGCGTTCATGGAGTGTATGCGGCGCAGCGGGGCGCGCGTCAGGCTCCAGGCGGCCAGCGCGGCGCGGCCGCGCTCCGTGCGGCGGAAGGTCAGGTAGGCGATGACCAGCAGGGCCAGAACGCCCAGCACCAGCCACCACCACTTGGTGAAGAAGGTACTGACGGCCATCAGCGCCTTGGTGACGCCGGGAAGGCTGCCGGAGCCCAGGTCCGTGAAGGCGTCCGTGAACGCGGGGACCGCCACGGCGATGATGATGACAAAGACGACGATGGCCACGATGATGACCATCACGGGGTACGTCAGGGTGCTGACGATCTTGGCCCTGGTCTTGGCGGAACGGTCGTAGTAGGCATGCAGACGCTGGAAGCAGCTCTCCAGCGTGCCGGACTGCTCGCCGGCGCGCAGCGTCTCGGTAAAGGTTTTGGGCAGGTAGGGGGCGTTGTTCTCGAAGCTCTGGACCAGAGAATAGCCGGCGCCCACCTCCTCGGAGACCTTATCCAGCATCCGGCGGAGGTATTTGTTCTTCGTCTGGGCGGCTACCATGGACACGCAGCGCTCCACCGACAGCCCGGAGGCCAGAATGATGGCGAATTGGGAGCACAGGAGCGCCAGCTCTTTCTCCTTGACCCGGAAGGCCACGGGGCGGGAGAGCACGCTCTCCTTCTTCTCGGGAACGGCCTCCAGCTTCGTGATGATGGCAACGCTCTCGCGGAGCTTGTCCGCCGCCTCAAATTCATCGTAGGCGCGGAGCACACCGGAGACTTTCGCGCCGCCGGCGGTCTGGCCTTTATAACGGAATGTGGTCATGGGCGCGGGGCGCTCCTTTCTGTGAAATCAGGTCTCGGCGGCGGTGTTGATGACGCGGGCGGCCTCCGCCGCGGAGGTGACGCCGGCAAGCACCAGCTCGCGGCAGCTTTCCCGCAGGGTGGTGAAGCCGTCCTGCCGGGCGGCGGCCAGCAGCTCGTCGCCGTCGGCGCCGTGGCTGATGCGCCGGCGGAGGCGGCTGTTGAGCAGCAGTATCTCGAACACGGCGCGGCGGCCGATGTAGCCGGAATGGCGGCACTCGGGGCAGCCGGTGCCCTTGTAGAAGGTGACGTCGCTGTCCTCGGGCAGGCCGAGAAGAAGTAGCTCCTCGGCAGAGGGACGGTAAGCCGTTTTGCAGTGGGGACAGAGCTTGCGGACCAGACGCTGGCTGACCACGCCCCGCAGGGCGCTGGACACCAACCAGGGCTCCACGCCGATGTCCTCCAGACGGTGGACGGCGGAGACGGCGTCGTTGGTGTGCAGGGTAGAGAAGACCAGGTGGCCGGTGATGGCTGCCCGCATGGCGATGGAGGCCGTCTCACCGTCGCGTATCTCGCCCACGGCGATGATGTCCGGGTCCTGACGCAGGATCGCGCGCAGGCCGCTGGCAAAGGTCATGCCGGTCTTTTCGTTGATCTGACACTGGTTCACGCCGGGAAGGTGGTACTCCACCGGATCCTCCAGCGTGACGATGTTCAGCGCGTCGCTGGACAGGTCGCGGAGCATATTGGACATGGTGGTGGACTTGCCGGAGCCGGTGGGGCCCACCAGCAGCACCACGCCGCTGGTGTTTTTCAGCAGGGCGTTGTAGTTGTCCAGGTCGCGGCCCTCCAGCCCGAGGACGGACTTGTCCAGCACCTGGGCGGACTTGTCCAGCAGGCGAAGGACGATCTTCTCACCGTAAACGGTGGGCATGGAGGCGATACGCAGGTCAAGGCTGTGGCCCCGGACGGAGAACATGGCGTGGCCGTCCTGGGGCACCTTGTGCTCGGCAATATTCATGCCGCCCATGATCTTCAGGCGGGAGATGACGGTGTTCTGCAGATCGGCGGGCACAGTGAGCACACGCTGCAGCAGGCCGTCAATACGCATACGCACCAGCATTTCACCCTCCTGGGGCTCCAGATGGATGTCGCTGGCGCGCTCGGTGAAGGCGCGCTCGATCAGGGAGTTGACAAAGCGGATGGTGGGGGCGGAGGCCTCCGGGTCGGCGGTGTCCCGGGCCATCTGGGCGGGGATGATGTCCTCGCCGGCACCGGCCTCGCGTTTCATCTCCTCGATGACGCGGGCGGTGCCCTCGCTGCCATACAGGCGCTCGATGGCCTGCTCCACCGCCTTGCGGGTGGCGATCATGGGGATGATGCGTTTGCGGGAGGCGGTCTTGACCTCGTCCTGGGCCACAAAGTCCAGGGGGTCGTGCATGGCCAGGTACAGGCGGTCCTGCACCAGCTTTACCGGGACCACGAGAAACTTTTTGGCCAGGTTCCGGGGGACGTATTTGGCCAGCTCCACGGGAATGGACACGGCGGTCAGGTCCACGAAGTCCACGCCCAGCTGCACACGCAGCGCGTCAATGAGCTGCGCTTCGGAGATAACCCCCTGCCGGATGAGAACATCGCCCAGACGCTGGCCGTCCTCGCGGGGCAGGGCCAGGGCCTGCTCCAACTGCTCGCCGGTGATGATACCGGAGGAGACCAAAAGATCGCCCAGCCGCATATATGCCACGGAATACACCTCCAAACGGTAAAAAGCAAAAAAATTAAGTAGGGGCAGAAACGCGGGACGCAGTCTGCGCCTCGCGGTAGTGTTTTCAACCCCTACAATACCCTACTGTATGTAGTGAAAGCTACTATACCGCATTTTCGCCGTAAAGTCAATTCCTTTTTCGACATTAAATCGGCAAAAATGGAGGGTTGATGCGTGAAAATCATGCGCTCATATGACAAATTTCAGAAGAACCTGCAACAAATCCGATCGTGTGATAAGAAGCTGTTAACAAGCATGGTTTAGAAAAGCCAACCCTTTTTACGGCGGGGCGGTGGCGGCGGGTCCCGGCGGAAGGGTTTATCCACCAGAATGATGTCATCGCCGAACTTCTGGACGCACTCCCAGGGGATGTAGTAATCCTCGCCCCGGCCGAACAGCCCGAAGAACCGGCAGGGACCGAAGACGATCAGCGCCTTGACGGAGCCCTCCGGCACCGTGACCTCCACGTCGCCCACACAGCCAAGGCGGCAGCCGTCGCACAGGTTAATGACCTCTTTGCGCCGCAGCAGCGAAAATTTGCACAGCATCGGTGTCACCTCCTGCCGTCAGGATATGCGCGGCGGAGGCTGTCCCATACCGTCGGATCTTAGGGCTTTTCGCCGGGGAGAATAACCGCCGCACCGGCGGGAAATACTGCCACTATCACGAAAGAGGCAGGTGGCGTCATGCGGGGCAGAGTGGAGATCAGCGGCATCAACACAGCGAAGCTGCCTGTGCTGAAAAACGATGAGATGACGGCGCTGCTGCGCCGCGCCCACGCAGGTGATACAGCGGCGCGGGAGCAGCTGATCTGCGGCAATCTGCGGCTGGTGCTGTCGGTGCTGCAGCGGTTCGCGGGGCGGGGCGAGAGCGCCGATGACCTGTTCCAGGTGGGGTGCATCGGTTTGATGAAGGCCATCGACAACTTTGATGTGGAGCAGCCGGTGCGGTTTTCGACTTACGGCGTGCCCATGATCGTGGGGGAGATACGCCGCTATCTGCGGGACAACAGCGCCCTGCGGATCAGCCGCAGTATGCGGGACACGGCCTACAAGATCCTGCGGGCCCGTGAGGCGCTGCTGGTGGAGACGCAGCGGGAGCCCACGGTGGAGCAGCTGGCGCGGTATCTGGACATTCCGCGGGAGGACGTGGTGTTCGCCATGGACGCGTTCAGCGATCCGGTGAGTTTGTACGAGCCGCTGTATGCCGACAGCGGGGACACGGTGTGCGTCATGGACCAGGTGCGGGACGAGAAGAACACCGACGAGAGCTGGCTGGACCGCATCGCGCTGAAGGACGCCATAGCCCGGTTGGACTCGCGGCAGCGGAGCATACTGGCGCTGCGGTTCTGCCAGGGGAAGACGCAGATGGAGGTCAGCAGCGAGATCGGCATCTCACAGGCGCAGGTGTCACGACTGGAAAAGACAGCACTGAGCAGCATCAGGAAGAATATGTGAGTATCCCCCGGCTTCGCCGGGGGATACTTGTGTCTTTTGCGTCTTTTGAAAAACGCCCTCTTTTCTTTTGGAAAAGTTTGGTGTATACTATATACTGAATGAGTATTTGCACCGGAGGTACTGACTATGTTTGATAATCGACGGGAGATCATGCAGGATGTGTTTCTGACGTATCTGCCCGCACAACGCTTCAAAACCAGCCGCATGACCGTGCAGCTGATCGCACCTTTGCAGAGAGAGACAGCGGCGGCCAACGCGCTGCTGCCCGCCGTGCTGCGGCGGGGCACCGTCCGCTGCCCGGATATGGAGAGCCTGTCCGCCGCGCTGGATACGCTGTACGGCGCCAATATCGACTATACCGTCCGCAAAAAGGGTGAGCGCCAGTGTGTGGGTTTTGCTGCCGGCTTTATCGACGACGCCTTCACGCCCCACGGCGAGAAGCTGCTGGAGCCTGTGTCGGCGATGCTTGGCGAGCTGCTGCTGGACCCTGTGACCCACGGGGGACGTTTTTTGAGCAGCTATGTGGAGAGCGAAAAGGCCAACCTGATCGACGCCATTCGGGGCCTGAAGAACGACAAGCGTGACTGGGCGGATATCCGGCTCATGCAGGAGATGTGCGCCGGCGAGCCGTACAGCGTGCTGCGCCTGGGAGACGAGGAGACGGCCGGGCGTATCACCAACCAGTCACTGTATGTCCACGGGCAGGCGCTGATGGCGTCCAGCCGGGTGGAGGTCATCTACTGCGGCAGCGCGGAGGCGCAGCGTGTGGAGGACGCAGTGCTCACGGCGCTGGCGGCGCTGCCCCGCGGCGCCCAGACGGCGCTGCCGGAGGTGCAGCGCATACAGGCACCGGATACGCCCCGGCGGATCGTGGAGACGATGGACGTGACCCAGGGCAAGCTGGCCATGGGCTACCGCTGCAGCAGCGACGACTATCCGGCCATGGTGCTGGCAAATCTGATTTTCGGCGGCACCAGCAACTCCAAGCTGTTTTTGAACGTGCGGGAGAGGCTGAGCCTGTGCTACTACGCCTCCAGCAGCTATGCCCGCAGCAAGAACATTCTGACCGTATCCAGCGGCGTGGAAACCGCAGACTTTGAACGGGCGGAGGCGGAGATCGGCCGCCAGCTGCAGGCAGTGCAGCAGGGCGATTGGGAGGACTGGGAGCAGGAGGGTGCTCTGCAGGCCATCCGTGCGTCGCTGCTGTCACTGTCGGACTCTCAGGGTGCGCTGGAGAATTTCTATCTGGGCCAGATCGCGGCTGGGGTCGAGGAGACACCGGAGGAGCTGGCCGCGGCGCTGGAGCAGGTGACAAAGGAGCGCATCGTGGCGGCGGCACAGACGGTGAAGCCGGATACGGTGTACTTCCTGCGGGGAAAGGAGGAGGCGTAACATGGACAAGAAGCTGTATCCCCGCATCGGCGAGGAAGTGATATGGGAGACGCTGGACAACGGACTGCCGGTGTGCATCGTGCCGAAGCAGGGCTTTTCCCGAAAGTACGCGCTGTTTGCCACCCGTTACGGCGGCATGGATATGCGCTTTGAGCTGAAGGGACAGTGGCTGGACACTCCGGCGGGCATCGCCCACTATCTGGAGCACAAGATGTTCGACACGAAGGACGGCAACGCCCTGCAGGAGCTGGCGAAAAACGGCGCGGAGCCCAACGCTTTCACCTCCAACGCCATTACGTGCTACTATTTTGACTCTACGGAGAAGTTTTACGAAAATCTGGAGATACTGCTGTCCTTCGTGTCTGTGCCCTATTTCACCGATGAGAGCGTGGAGAAGGAACAGGGCATCATCGGCCAGGAGATCGGCATGATCGAGGACAACCCCGAGTGGCAGGTGTACAAGCAGATGATGCAGGCGCTGTACCGCAGCAGTCCCGCGCGGACGCCGGCGGCCGGCAGCGTGGAGAGCATCAGCCATATCACGGCGCAGACGCTGTATGACTGCCACAAGGCGTTCTACACCCCGGCAAATATGTGCCTGGTGGTGGTGGGCGATGTGGACCCCGAGACGGTGCTGGCCACGGCAAAGCGGGTGCTGCCGGCGGAGAGTGGGGCGATCATCCGGCGCGACTATGGCGCGGAGGAGAGTACCGACGCTGCCTGCGGCTATGCCGAGGCACAGATGGAGGTGGCCATGCCCACGTTCCTGGTAGGCTTCAAGTGCCCGCCCCAGCACGGAGGGGAGGCGCAGCACCGGTTTGCCGCCATCGGCGAGCTGGCTTGTGATGTGCTCATGGGCGAGTCCAGCCCGCTGTATGCGCGGCTGTACAGCCAGGGACTGATCAACGGCTCCTTCGGCGCGGCGTTCGACCTGCTGCCCGGCGCGGCCTATGCCTATGCCGGCGGCGACAGCAAGGACCCGAAGACCGTGGCGGAGGCCATTCTGGACGAGGCGCAGCGGCTGGCGGCGGAGGGTGTGGACGGCGACTATTACAAGCGGATCGTCAACGCCAACTTCGGCGCGGCGCTGCGGGAGCTGAACGCCTTTGAGTCCATCGCCGTGTCCATGGCGGAGGGGCGGTTCCAGGGGTATGACCCGTACCGTTTCCCGGAGATATACGATGACATCACCGCGGAGGATGTGCGCGCGTTCCTGCGGGAGAACTTCGCGCGGACGCACATGGCGCTGTCGGTGATCGCGCCCAAGGAGGGATAACATGAACGTGAGGATCATGGCGGACAGCCCCATCCGGTTTCCGGGGCTTTTCGGGGACTGGGCCTTTACCGGCTCGTCCGTAGCCTTCCATATCGGAGGAAAGGCCATTTATTGGTACGGAATCATCATCGCGCTGGGCGTGCTGCTGGCGCTGTGGTTCTGCATGAAGCAGAAGGAGAAGTACGGAATCACCGAGGATAACTTGATGGACGGCGTGCTGTGGGGCATTCCCCTGGCTATCGTGGGGGCGCGGCTGTACTATGTGCTGTTTTATCTGGACCGGTTCAAAAAAGCGGATGGTTCCTTTGACTGGGCGGAGTCCGTGGCTATATGGGACGGCGGGCTGGCCATCTACGGCGGCGTGATCGCGGCGGTGCTGGTGTGCTTCGTGCTCAGCAAAAAGCGGGGCTTCAAGCTGGGGGCACTGACCGACCTGATCGTGATGGGGCTGCTGATCGGGCAGGCCATCGGGCGCTGGGGCAACTTCATGAATCGGGAGGCATTCGGCGCGGAGACGACGCTGCCGTGGCGGATGCAGCTGACCACCACCGCGGGGACGCTGGTGGAGGTGCATCCTACGTTCCTGTACGAGAGCCTGTGGAACGTAGTGGGGCTGCTGCTGATCGTCTTTATCGTGGCGAAGGGACGCCGCTTTGACGGTGAGAACACCTGGTTCTACTTCCTGTGGTACGGTATCGGACGGTTCTGGGTCGAGGGGCTGCGGACCGACAGCCTGTACCTGTTCAACTGGACCATCGGCGGCGAGCCCATTCGGGTCAGTCAGGCGCTGAGCCTGGTGATGGTGCTGGTGTCGGCGTTCATGCTGTTTTACAACATCAGGCTGCACCCCCACAAGCCGGAGGAGCTGTATGTGAATATCGCCGCGGCGCAGAAGGCGGCAGAGGGCGAAAGCGCGGACGGCAGCGCGGAGTGACGCGATGCGGCTTCGGCGCGGTGTACAGGTCCATTGCAGAACACCATATGCAGCCCGCTTTCGGAACGGGCGGCGCTGTAAAAAAGAACACCCACGGCTGAAGCCGTGGGTGTTTTGTCTGCATCAGTGCCGCCGCGCGGTGAGGTAGTGGTTGTTGTAGTACGTCTCGGACAGGGAGGTGATCACCACGCAGTGCCCGTTGTAGTAGGAGGACGAGGCGTGGATGAACTGGTCGCCGCCGATATAGATGCCCACATGAGAGGCGGTGTAGCCGTAGTCCTGGAAGAATACCAGATCGCCGGGCTGCAGATCGCTGCGGGAGACCTCGGTGCCGTAGCTGAGCTGGCTGGTGGCGCCGTGGGGCAGCTTGATGCCCACCTGGGCGAAGACATACATGGTGAAGCCGGAGCAGTCGAAGCCGCTGGCAGAGGAACCGCCGTAGACGTAGGGCACGCCCAGATACTGCTGGGCGATGGAGACGATGCTGCTGCCGGAGGCGGAGGCGGCCGGCGTTGCCGGGGTCTCGGCAGGTGCTTCGGCGGGAGACCCTTCGGTCGTTGTATTCTCGGCGGGCTTGTCCGCCGTGCCGGTCAGGGCGGAGGTGGGGCAGATCAGCACGTACTGCGAGGCCACATAGCCGCTGATGCCGTTGTAGGTAACGGCGAACCAGCCGCCGGACTCAATGCCGGTGACGGCAATGACCGTGCCCTGAGATACGGTGCCCAGAGAGGTGCTGCCGCTTTTGGCGGCGGTACGGATGTTCAGCACGTCCGCGGTGACACGTCCGGCGCCGTTAAGGCCGGAGGCGGTGTCGTAGCGGGTGACATACTGGGCAGCCACATAGCCGCGCTTGCCGTCGAAGGAGATACGGTACCAGTCACCCTCCTGGGCGGTGAGCTCGATAACGGCGCCCTTGTCCAGGGTCTTGAGGATGTCATAGCCGGTGCCTGCGCCGCTGCGCATACGGACGCCGGTGCCGGAGATCACGCCCAGTGCCTGAACGGCGGTGGAGACGGGCGCCTCGTCGGCCTCGGGCGTCTCCTGGGGCGGTTCTTCCTCGGCGGCCTGTGCGGCAGCAGCCTTGGCGGCGTCCTCGTTGTTGAGCAGGGCATCCTCGGCGGTCTCGCCGCCGGGATGGGCCGTCAGCGCCGCTGCGCCCAGCAGGCCGGAGAACAGTGCTGTCTCGGGAGAGGGCTCAGTGGTGCCGGTGGGCAGGGCGGAGACGGAGGCAACGGTCAGGGGCACGGCGGGGGCGGCGTCGGTCATGCTGGCGGCGGCACCGCCGAAGTTGACCACCGCGTCACCGCCGATGACCAACAGCGTGGCCAGAGCCACTGCCAGTGCGGAAAAAATACGCTTCATGGCTTACAGCTTGCCGGCGAGGGCACGCTCCAGCCAGATGCAGCCCACATCCATGGCGGCATAGAGGCTGTCCTTCTCGGATTTCTTGACCACGCGGTCCCGGGACTTGAGGTCCGGGTCGGTCAGCTGAAGCTGGACGGATACACGCTTGGCCACGTCCATGTCCTGCTCCTTGACGGTGTCGAGAATCTGCAGGAGGACGATGTACTTGTCTGCCATGCTGCCGTAGTAGATGAAATTGTCTACGCGGCGCAGGGGGTGGTTCTTATAGACAAGCCCTTCGGGCTTTTTGTTTTCAGCCATGATGATACCTCCGAAAATTTTTGTAACCAAATTGTAACACATTTGGACGGGGCTGTCAACGCAGGCGCGGCAGGAAAAATATGGGACTTTGTGCCGCAAAGGAAAAAGGGGCTGCCGCGCTTCTGCACGGCAGCCCCTTACAGCGGTACGCTTACAGCTCCAGATAGCTCTTCACCAGGACCTGCAGCAGCTCGTCCCGGTCGATCTTGCAGATCAGGGACCGGGCGGAGTTGTGGTTGGTGATGTAGGTAGGATCCTCGGAGAGAATGTAGCCCACGATCTGATTGATGGGATCATAGCCCTTCTCCTTGAGTGATTCGTAGACGGAGGTGAGGATGTGGTGTACCTGCTGCTCCTTATCCTCTGCCGCGTTGAACTTACGGGTAAATTCGTCCATGTGGGCACCGCCTTTCTCATTTTCTCAACATCGCTTTTAGTATACGCTCTTTTCCCGGAACTGTAAAGGGGAAAAAGTGCGCGGTACAGGGGGAAATCTGCGCGGGATCAGCGGCGCAGCTCCGCACCGAAGCGCTTGGCGATCTTGTTGAGCACGCCGGAGGCGACCTCCTCGATCTCGGCGGAGGTCAGGGTCTTATCCTTGGAGCCGATGGCCAGGCGCAGCGTCAGGGACTTCTTGCCTGCCGGGACCTGCTTGCCGCGGTACTCATCTACGAAGGCCGCGCCGTGGAGCAGCTCACTCTTGATGCCGCGGACGGTCTGGGCCACGTCCTTCCACTGGACGGAACCATCCACCAGCAGGGAGATGTCGTAGTCGGTCATGGGATACTCGGCCAGGTGGGTGAAGGTGTTGGTGCGGGACTTCAGGGGGACCAAAGAGTCCTGATCCAGCTGGAAGAGCATTACGTTCATGTTCTTGATGCCGCAGGCCATGGACACCTTCTTGGCCAGCAGGGCCAGGTCGCCTACCTTCTCGTCACCGCGGTAGATGTTCAGCCAGACCACGTTGTCGGCCCAGACGGGCTTTTCGGCCTGCTTGAAGGTCAGAGCCTCCATGTGGACGTAGCGCGCCATCATCTCCACCACGCCCTTGGCCTTGCGGAACAGGGCGGTGATGTCCTTGTCGGTGGTGGCGAAGGCGCCCGCCACGTTCTTGCGCTGGGAGGGCAGCTTCTCGCGGGGATCGTAGGGGGAGGTGTAGTTCTCGTCGCGGAACACCTGCGCCGTCTCGAAAATGGAGAACTCGTCGAAGTAGCGCTCGTTCTTCACCACGGCCTTGCACAGGTTGGGCAGCAGGGAGGAGCGCACGAACCGCTCGGCGGGAGACGGCGGCGTGGACAGGGACAGAATGCCCTCCGTGCTCTGCAGCACCGCGTTGACGTAGGATTCCTCCATCCACGGATAGGTGAAGATCTCCTGCATGCCGCAGCGGATGGCCAGATACTCCTTGATGCGCCGTTCCAGATCCTTGTCCAGCTGGTTGATGGCGCCGTCGAAGGTGGTGGTGATGGGCTCGGCCTCGAAGTTCTCGTAGCCGTACATCCGGGCGACCTCCTCCATGATGTCCGCCTGGATGGACACATCGCCGGTGGAGCGCCATGTGGGGACCACCACGTGCATGTTGTCGCCGTCGAAGGAGATGCCATAGCCCAGCAGCTCCATTTTGTGCTTGATCTCATCCGGGGACAGGCGCTTACCCAGCCGGCGCTCCAGCCAGCTGAGCGGCACGTCGATCTCCGCCTGCTTCAGGTGCTCGGGGTACTGGTCCACCAGGCCGGTGACCTTTATCTCCGGGTACAGCTGGGAGAACAGCTGCATGGACAGGTCGAAGGCCTGGTCGCAGCGCTCCGGGTCAATGGCCTTTTCATAACGGGCGGAGGCCTCGGTGCGGTTGTCATACCGCAGGGCGGTGCGGCGGATGCCCTTGGCGTCGAAGTTGGCGACCTCCAGGATGACCTTAGAGGTATCCGGCAGGATGGAGTCCTTGGCACCGCCCATAACGCCCGCCAGACCCACCACGCCGGCGTCGTCTGCGATGACCAAATCGTCGGAGGACAGGGCCAACTCCTTGCCGTTCAGCAGCAGGAGCTTTTCGCCCTCGCCGGCGCGGCGGACGATCACGTGGCCGGCGATGTGGTCGGAGTCAAATGCGTGGGTGGGTTGGCCGGTGGCCAGCATAACGTAGTTGGTGATGTCCACCAGCGCGTTGATGGGACGCATGCCCACCTTCCAGATGCGGTTCTGCATCTGATAGGGGGCGGGCTTGACGTTCAGGCCCTCGATCTGGGCAGAGAGGTAGCGGGGGCAGCGCTCCGCGTCCTCCACGGTGACGTGGAACCCGGCGGTGTTCTCCACGTTCCGGTCGAAGTGGGGGAACTGCGTCATGGGCAGGTCGTACAGCGCCGCGATCTCCCGGGCGATGCCGTAGTGTCCCCACAGGTCGGGACGGTTGGTCATGGACTTGTTGTCGATCTCCAGAATGATATCGTTCAGGTCCAAAGCGTCGGCCAAAGGGGTGCCGGCGGGGGCGTCAAAGTCACTGAGGTCCAGAATGTGGGCTTCCTCCTTGGTGGGGAACAGGTCGGCCAGGCCGATCTCCACCGCGCCGCAGATCATGCCGTAGCTGTCCACGCCGCGGAGCTTGCTTTTCTTGATCTCCACCAGGTCGCCCTCGCCGTGCCACTTGCACATGGCGCCGGGCAGGGCCACAGCTACTTTCATGCCCTCGCGGAGATTGCTGCCGCCGCAGACAATGTCCTCCACACGGCCGCCGATATCGGTCTTGCACACCTTCAGCTTGTCGGCGTTGGGGTGCTGCTCGATGGTGTTGATAACGCCCACCACCATGTCGTGGAAGGACGCGCCCAGATCGGTGGCGTCCTCCACCTCCACGGTGGACATGGTCAGGTCGTAGGCCAGCTTTTTCAGGTCGGCGTCAGCCGGCAGCTGGACGTAATCGCGGATCCAATTCAAAGATACTTTCATGTCGTGTACCCTCCCTTATCAGCGGAACTGTTCCAGGAAGCGCAGATCGGCGCTGTGGAACAGACGGACGTCATCCACGCCGTAGCGCATCATTACCAGGCGGTCCAGACCGATGTTGACGTAGAAACCGGTGTATTCATTGGGGTCCAGGCCGGCGGCCTTCAGCACGTTGGGGTGAGGCGTGCCGCCGGGCATGACCTCGATCCAGCCCACGTGCTTGCACACACTGCAGCCCTTGCCGCCGCAGACCAGGCAGCCCATGTCGATCTCAAAGCCGGGCTCGACGAACGGGAAGAAGCCGGCGCGCATACGGACCGGAACGTCGCGGCCGAAGACCTTGCTGAGGATGCTCTTGATCATCACCTTGCCGGAGGCAAAGGTGAAGTCCTTGTCCACGATCAGCGCCTCATACTGGAAGAAGGCACGCTCGTGCCGGGCGTCGGTGGTCTCGTTGCGGTAGACCTTGCCGGGATACACGAAGCGGTAGGGGGCCTTGTGGGTCTGGAGATAGCGGACGGAGCCGCCAGTCAGGTGGGGTCGCAGGCACAGCTTGTCCCAGCATTCGCCCTTGTCATGGTCCGCCAGCCAGTAGGTGTCCATGCTCTCGCGGGCGGGATGGTTGGGGGGGAAGTTCAGGTTGTCGAAGCCGTAGAGCTCGCTGGTGATGTCATCCTCCTCAAAGATCTCAAAGCCCATGGAACGGAAGGCGTCATTCAGGTCGTAGCACATCTGGGTGATGGGGTGCAGACCACCGCTGAGGGGCATGGTGCCGGGGACGGAGATGTCAAAGTCCGGGTCCACCTCGGAGGCCTTCATCTTCAGCTCGTCACGGCGCTCGTCCAGCAGAGCGGACAGTTGTCCTTTCACCTGGTTGACGGCCTTGCCCATCTCGGGCCGCAGGGATACGTCCAGCTTGGGCAGCTCCTTCATCAGCTCGGTCAGGCTGCCCTGCTTGCCCAGCAGCGCGGCCTTGATGTCCTGCAGCTCCGTCTCGGTGGCGACGGAGGCGATGCGCTGCTTGCCCTCGGCCAGCAGCTGTTCCAGTTTTTCTTTCATGTATTTGCTTCCTCCTCTTCAGAGTTGTTTAATGGGGTAAAGCGCAATAAAAAACACCTTTCATCCCATGTCTTGGGACGAAAGGCGAACTTCCGTGGTACCACCCAGCTTCGCGGACCTTCTCCGCGCACTCATTGCCCGGTAACGGCGGGGCCCGGCCGCGCATTTCCTCGCGGCAGCTCCCGGGCGAACACTGCGGTACATCCCAAGTCGGCTTGCAGCCGGTGGCCGACTCTCTCTGCCGGATGCGTGGGCGCAGATCTTCCCGTTCACAGCTTTTTTGCTTGATGGATAACTTATACCACAACAAAAGGAAACTTGCAAGCACTTTTTTCGCGGCGCGATACGAAAAAAAGCAGGTTTTGTAATTGACATATGTGCTATACTGTACAAAAAGGCACGGGGAGGTGCGCTATGCAGGTCATCGACAGGGCGTTTGTGCGGGGCCTTATGCCCGCCCGGGACCCGGGTGGACACAAAGGGACCTTCGGCAAGGTCTATCTGCTGGGCGGCAGCGTGGGGTACACCGGCGCGCCGGTGCTGTGCGCCGGCGGGGCGGTACACAGCGGCTGCGGGCTGGTGTTCCTAGGCGTGCCGGAGACGGTGTGGCCCATCGCGGCGGCCAGATGCCTGTGCGCTATGCCTCATCCACTGGCGGAGCAGGACGGAAGGCTCTCCGCGGCCGCGGAGACGGAGATACGCCACCGTGCCGCCGTCTGCGATGCCGTGGCCGTGGGCTGCGGCCTGGGGCGGAGCGAGGGCAGCGATGCATTGGTGCGCGCGCTGCTGACGCTGGAAAAGCCGTTGGTGCTGGACGCCGACGGCATAAACGCGCTGGCGGGGCATATAGATACATTGTCCTGCCGCCGGGGCTGTGTGACGGTGCTGACGCCCCACGACGGGGAACTGGCCCGCATCGGCGGCGACATGACCGCGCCCCGTGAGGCGGCGGCCGCCGCCTTTGCCGCCGATCACGGCGTGT
>OJMI01000488.1_pt1 | contig 53052 bp, 49 predicted proteins | sample 1597131 | NCBI WGS metagenome assembly OJMI01 (sample SAMEA2452116, study PRJEB22498) | human gut metagenome | reverse complement strand
ACTTCACAATGTTTTAGGTGGCATGGCTGGGGAACTTTCAGAAGCAGAGACAAAACTTAACAATGTCACACACCAGTTGGAAACGGCAAAGATGGAGGTGCAGAAACCCTTCCCGGAAGAAGCAGAATTAAAGGAGAAGATGGAGCAGTTAGCACAGCTTGATGCACTTCTTAACATGGATGAAAAAGCAGAGACACCGGTGGTTGAAAATGAACCAACGGTCACACCGCTTGGTGACTGGCTTACAGAGCACCTTTTACCGGAGTTTATGGAGGAATATGAGATATCCGAAGAGAGGGCAAGAGAACTGTTAGCCGATGTCCTGCCGGAAGAGGAGAATGAGATCGTATGCTTTTCATCGGAACAGAATGCGGAGAGTCTTGACAGTGAAGAAATGCAAAAGCAGATGGCAGAGTATATGGATGGTGATTATTATGCCATTCCTCTTTCTGATACGGAATATCTGATCGCTCCCAAAGTGGAACAGGACGCCGTGATCTATCTGCGGACGGTACTCAGCCACTTAAGTGATTCGGTTCTGTCTTCGACGGCAATGAAAACACATGCGGCTTATGAGTACGATGCCGGGGAAAACCGGATGAAACCGTTTGACCATTTAAGGATTTTAAGAGGACTTTCAGCAGTAGGAGAAGAAAGAACGGTTTATCATGTAAGACCAAGAGAGCCGGCCGATACCAGAAGATCACATGGGATGCATTAAACAGCGTTTGGACAATTTGTCCAGACAGAAAGAATATGAGGTGAATCGACATGAAGAATTATCAGGAATTTATGGATTATGTAAAAGAAAATGTGGCAGATTATCTGCCGGAGAAATTTGAGCAGGCAGAGATCACGGTGCATCAGATGGTAAAAAACAATGATGTTATGTTAGATGGGTTAAATATTCACGATTCAGACAGCAATCTTTCTCCCAATATTTATCTGAATCCACTATATGAGCAGTATGAGAATGGACGAGATCTGGACGAGATCGTTGCAGAGGTAGCCGATACCTATGTGGAAAATATGGGATCGGCACTCACAAGAGATTTTCAGCTTAATGTAGATGATATCAGAAACTTTGAGGCAGTCAAAGACAATATCTTTCCGAAACTGGTGAATCTTGAAAAGAACAGCAGCCGTCTGGAACATGTACCATATACACAGAAGGAAGATCTTGCAGTCACTTATCATATCAAGATGACAGGGGATTCAAGGACTCTTGGCTCTTTGATGATCACGGATGCAATGCTGAAAGGGTACGGGGTGAATAAAGAGGAGCTGCATGCGTTGGCAATGGATAACATGGGGCGTTTATTTCCTCCTACATTTCAGTCGCTGCAGGAAATGATGATCGAACTTTTTGCCGATGAATTCTCAAGAAGGGAAGGGATGCCGTTAGAAGAAGCGAAAGAGTGTGCAAAAGAGATGGTTCCGACAGGGGGACCGGAGTTGTACTGCCTCAGTAATGAATGCAAGATCAATGGAGCAGCCTGCATTATCGATGACAATATCCAGAAAATGATAGCGGAAAAGGTGGGCGGAGATTATTTTGTTCTCCCGTCATCTGTGCATGAAGTGCTGATCATGCCAAAAAGTGAGGATATGGATCCGAAAGAACTTCGGAACATGGTGCAGGATGTCAATGCCACGCAGGTGGCGGAAGGGGAGATCCTTTCGGATCAGGTGTATGGGTATGATGCCAAGACGCACAAGCTAAGCATTTGTGCTCCGGGAAAGGAATTAAAACAGGAGCAGGGAAAGAACATTTTACAAGAACCTGCCATGGGGGTTATGGAGGGAAAGACTGCGTATGAGACAAAAACGCAGGAACAGGTTCATGAGCCGATCAAGCACAGTGGAAGAAGCCGGTAACAAAAAGAACGGAGGTTTACATGAGTGAGCAAATGAAAGAGAGCATCGAGATTCATTCTCTGGAAGAATTGAAAAAACTTATTATGGAAAAGGATGACAATGAGATACTTACCGTAACAGTGGAGGTGGCTGCCGATGAATCATGAATTAAAGCAGGTGGACGTCCGGCTGAAACTGGTGGATAAAGAGGGAGTCTTCAGTATGGAGTCGATCGACACACCGGCAAAAGCTGTTTCTATCATGGTCCCGATCCTTGCAGAGCTTGACCGGGAGGAGGTCTGTGTGGTCAATCTGGATGGAAAGAACCACCCCATCAATTTTAATATCGTAAGCATTGGGAGTCTCAATGCTTCTTTGGTGACAGGCAGGGAAGTGTATAAATCGGCGGTTTTGAGTAATGCTGCCAGAGTGATAATGCTTCACAACCATCCCTCGTCAAGTCTCGCACCGAGCAGGGAAGACCGTGAAGTCACCGGAAAGATGATGTATGCCGGGAGCTTTCTTGATATTGAACTGCAGGACCACATCATTGTTGCCGGAAGAACCGGGGAAACTTTCAGTATGCGGGAACATCTGCCGGAGCTGTTTGACCGAAAAAATTATATGGAGCCGATGGCACATGTAGCAGATCTGGTAAGAGAGGAGGCACCCGGTTCAGAGGTGTCTCCGGTTACCTATGAAATCCTGCAGATCAAGGATGGAAGTAATGGCGAAGCATACCGGTTTATGGGGACACGGTATATCAGACAACAGAAACTTCCGGTCAATGCAAGTGACTACGAATCAAAATATAGAGGGGAATTAAAGCCGGGCGAAACACTGGATACATTGTATGAACGGTTCAATATACACCGCCCGGATGATTTTACCGGGCATTCGCTGTCGGTCAGTGATGTGATCGTGCTGGAATCGGAGGGAAAGAAAACACCATTTTATGTGGATTCTTTTGGATTTCAGAAACTGGAAAATTTCTTTGAGGAAAGGTTTGTGCGAACCGAAGCAGAAAAGAAAATAATATCAGATTTCCGGGAGAAAACACAAAAATACTTTCGCCCGGTAGATGGGAGAAAGGCAGAGGAGATTGAAAACAATGTCAGAGAGTACCTTCATAAAAAAGTGCGAGAGCAGGGTCTGCCGATACAATTCGGTGAAGTGCTGCTGTATGGAAGCCGAAGCCGGGGGACGGAAAAGCAGACTTCTGATCTGGATGTTTTAGTCGAATATAAGGGAACATCCAGAGAAGATGATCTGTTTAACCTGTTTCATGAAGATGATTTTTGTATTGGAGGCTGTAAGGTGGATATCAATCCCATCAAAGAAGAAAAATCAGGAAGTCTGACAGCTTTTTTACAGCAGGCAGTCTATTTTATGGAAAGCGAAATGGCATTTTCCATCGCAGACCGTTATATTTATATTCAGGATGCAACGGAAGGATATGATTGTACAATCTATGATTCAGATTTCACAGAACTGGACTATGGTGTTTATGATAATCCGGAGATATCCATCTATGAAGCACTGGATGAGATTGTTGGTGATCTGAAAAAGCAGCCGGATACCAACAGGATAAAGGGAGAGATTACAGAAGAATCGCAACTTATCCCTGTTAATCTGGAGGAATTTGAAGAGGCATTGGAACGAAGTCATTATGTGTCACCGGAAGTGACCTATACGGTTGCTGAATGCGGTGAATTTCATGGTATGGGACGATACCGGGATGATATCAAAGATGTACAGGAAGCAATCGCATTGTGGAAAGAGTTTCAAGACAGCCCGTTAAATGGTATCCCATCTATCGGAATTCTAGTGCATACGCCAGGACAAACAGATTTGGATGATGAGCAGTTAGATCTGTTATCCGGACAAAAGATCGATCTGGATATGATGCAGTACTATCCGGTGATCTGCAAAGAAGAGGCTGCCATTGAAAAAATATGTGAACTGATCGAAAATCTACCGGAAGTCGGAATGATCGGGAAAGTGCCGGAGAGAATATCGACGGAGCTGCTTCTTCGGGAACTGGATCCGGGAAAGAATATCTTTTCGGATGATGAGAAAAGTCTGATCCGGGAGTATGGTTCTCAGATAAAGGATGAGCGGAAAACAAGGGAACTTGCGGAGCGTATTTGTCATCCGGAAGAGTATGGAGAGCAGGATGTGGCATTGGCGATACAGGAAGCAAGGGAGAAAATAGAAGAAAAAAGATTGACACCAAATACGACACCATATATACTATAAGTAGGAGAAATTATGAATGTCAAAATGGGATAAACTATTAAGAAAAATATGCACTTTATCAAAGGATTTACGCTTTGATGAATTGCGGAAAGTATTGGAAAGTTATGGCTATGAAATGAATGCTCCCAAAGGCGGAAGCAGTCATTATACATTTCGAAAAAGCGGCTGTCAGCCGATTACGATACCAAAACATGAGCCGATTAAAAAGGTATATGTTGAGATGGTAAAGCAAATTGTGGAAAGTGAGGCGATGAATGATGAGAACGATTGATGATTACATGAGTTTGAATTATCGCATGGAGATCGTTGAGGACAAAGAGGAAGGCGGTTTTGTGGTTTCTTATCCGGAACTTCCGGGATGTATTACCTGTGGGGAAACAATGGAATCTGCCATTGCAAATGCTCAGGACGCAAAGAAAGCCTGGGTGCAGGCTGCACTGGAGGAAGGAATCGAGATTCATGAGCCAGACAGTTTGGAAGAATATTCTGGACAGTTTAAGTTAAGAATACCTCGCAGCTTGCATCGATCTCTTGCAGAGCATTCCAAAAGAGAGGGAATAAGCATGAACCAGTATTGTGTTTATCTGCTTTCACGGAATGATGCGATACTTTCGAAGTGAAAGATGGTGTGATAAGTTTGTAGGGTTAATAAAAGAACCTATCCCATATACCATGGAGATTGGCAAATGACAGGAAAACTCACAAGAATGTTTTTTGATATGGAATATATCAGACATAGATGGCTGTAAGACGAAAACATTCATGCGGAATAGATAGTGTTTGAGAATAATAGAAGTGGGTGGCAGCGGATATAATATGTGAAGCTGTTTGAGCAAATGCTAGATGAGGATGAGATACTGAATGGCAAAAAAATACAAATAAAGGGATGGAGATACTGATGGATAAATGGATACGCTTACTATTTATGATATTGCTTATCTATAATATGCTTTATGATATAATTTTAACATTAAAGCAGAGTGGACATAGCGAATTCAAGGATTCTAAAAGCAGAAATAGTAGGACTATTGCTGATAAAGCAGTTATGCCTCTTGTATTAATAATGTTTATTGCCTTAATTCTTTTTGTGGAATTTAATCGATTGGTTCCTAGAATTATTGTTGTGATAATAATAACAATACCAACCATATTGCAGTTTATTGTTGGGACAATAAAAGCGGCGGATTCCATAAAATTTATAGTTATGGATGATAAGAACAATAAGGAAATAACAATAGCAGAAAAAATGCAGTTTGATATTTTTGTAAGTGGATTACTTATAGTTTATCAGTTTCTGCCTATGGCAAAATTTATAACAATGGTAGAAAATAATGCAAATAGCGTAAATTTTTCTCAAATAATTTTATCGATATATGTTTTAGTATTTGCTTTTTTTGTTTCATTTATTAGTTTTGTGGAGCTGATAGATCCACTTCGACATTTACGGAAATTATTTGAATTTATAGCGAGAAAAATAGGGAGTAAAAGTAAGCGTTTATCATTGTATTTCTGGACAACATGGGATAATCTTTTGATAAAGGCGAGATTGACTGATATAATAATTGATTATGTAAAGAAATCAAAAATTGGTTTGAAAATTATTCTATCTATTGTCGGAATGCTTACTTTTATTATAGATGCTATATATAATTTGGCCTTTTTGCTATATTCTTCTATTGTTTGTTCATGTTTAGGCTCGGTAATAACTTTCGCTCGTATGATAGGGAAAGGAATTTTACGGGCACTAATATCAATTACAGAAATTCCTGGCTATATGGTGGCTAGAAATGCTTTTAGGTTATCTGGAATAATTGCACTTTTTATTATGGTAATTATTAATAGAACAGAAGTATTATATTCAACCGAAGATACATTTTTGACTATTACTGAGTTTTTGGCAAGTGCAATAATAATTCCAGTTATATTTGAATGGATTTATTCAAGTAGCAATTCACATTCAGATTCAGAAGTGTGATGTTAAGAGATAGTAAAAAACATATATTGCAAAGATAACACATATCTAAGTCCTGTTAATCAAACTAAAAAAACAAATAAGGTATAGTTTATCAGTAAATGGATGAAAGGAATATTTCTATGATGGCAAGAGAAAAAGCAGAACTGATTGCAAAAGATATAAAGAAAGAATGGTGAATAAATCCGGTTTTCAATTTTAAGAATATTGAAAAGAAAGAATATCTCCGTATTCATGCACAGAATCACTATATAATAAATGGTGCAAGTTTGCTTGTTGCTTACGAAAATGTGGGTGGAAAAATAGACATATGAATATATCAGGCTTTGGACAGAGTAATGGTAGAGGGATTTAGAATGCCAAGAACAAAGTGTGACTTATGGGAGATATGTGAATCAGTCACATCTATTGGTGCTACATTTGCATTCCGCGATGGAACAGGTTATCTTTTAATAGATGGGACATAACAACTTAATATCACATGAAATAAGAACTGCTTCGGTGGTTCTTTTTTCGTAAACAAAAATACAGAACAGGAGGCGAAAACAAATGCTAAATTTATTTAGAAAGGACACGCTTACACCGCAGACGGAACGCATTTACAAGGTTCCGCTGTGCATTCAGGATACCATTCCCATCTACCGGATTGCTGAAAACGGTATCTTTGAGCTGGAGAGTCCGACTAACAAAGACGGTGGGAAAAAGAAGCTGCATCAATTTGACAAGATGTATCTGTTTGAGGATATCAACTTTTCCACGCAGGATGAAGAAGAAAAGGAAGAAACCGGGAAACGGTTTGAAACGCTGCTTCGTTCCATGAATGTCAGTTACAAGATCATCGTATCCAATCATTATGCCGATAACGGAAAACTGAGGGAGGAGATCCTGCAGAAGGCAGTGAGCAAAGAGCGGGAGCCTTTGGCAAGGGAATACCACCAAATGATCGAAGATCGGCTGCAGGAAGGACGGGGAGGACTTTTGCAATCCAAGTATTTCATAGTCACATGCAGAAAGCCGGATTATGAGAGTGCAAAGAATTATTTCAATACCATAGAGTTTTCCATTCAGCAGTTATTTCACCGGCTGGGAAGCTGCCTGATCCCACTCGATGCCACGGAACGCTTGCGGGCATTGCACAGTTATTACCGCATGGGTGACGAGGCATCTTTTTCTTTTGACTGGAATGAATATCTGCATCTGAAGCGTGACTGGAGAAATGACATTATCAATACTTCTCTGCGGGAGTATCCGGAGTATCTGGAGATGGAGAGTGGAAACTGCGCTTGCGTCATGTTTATCCGAAAATATCCGAATGGACTTACTGACCAGTTTTTAAATGAGCTTACCAACATGAACTTTCCTCTTATCTATACAATGGATGTGGAGCCGCTTGACAATGATGTGGCTTATCAGATGGTGATGAAGAAATATATGTCAAATGAGCGGAGCATTAACCGGGAACAGGAGCTGAAAAACGAAAATGGTGATTATTCCACCAACATCAACTATGAGAGAAGAAAGCAGCAAAGAGATACGGAGGAGATGTTAGACCGCATTTCTTCCTTTGATGAACGGCTGCTTTATGTGGGGATCACGATCGTTATCAAAGCATCGTCCAGAGAAAAACTGGAGGAGCGGACGGAAAAAGTCCGCATCATAGGAAAAACACATAACATGGATATCGTTCTCCATTCACACAGGCAGCTGGACGCACTGAATACTTCTCTGCCGACGGGTGCAAGATTTGTGAATACGATGCGGACCATTACATCGGAGGAACTTTCGATCTTTATTCCGTTCAATGTGCAGGAGATCCATGATGATCTGGGATACTGTTATGGATTTAACAAGGTATCGAAAAATCTGATCATTGGAAACCGAAAACTGTTAAAGAATGGAAACGGGATGGTGTTTGGAGTACCCGGTTCCGGAAAATCTTATAATGAGAAATCAGAAATGGGACAGGTACTGTGCTTCTCAAAGGATGACATTATCGTGGTAGATCCAATGGGTGAGTATAAAGGTATTGCTGCAGCATGGGGCGGTCAGTATATCAATCTGACACAGTCAGCGGAAAATGTTTTTTATGTCAATCCGTTTCATGTGCCGGACGAGGTGCCGGATATTGACCGCTTTGTGGCAGAAAAAGCAGAGTTTGCGTATGCTATCTGTGAGCAGGCGCTGAAACCGGCACCGCTTACCAGCCGTCATATCGCTGTGATCGATAAGGCAGTCAGCAGCATGTATGAGGAATATTTTAGGAAAAGAAAGGATAAACGAAGAAGAAAGAACCGACCGGAATCGCCAACCATTCCTGTGATGCGAAACAGGATCATGGAATTATATGGTGACAACGAAGCGGCAAAGGAAATCGTGGAGCAGCTGGAGGTATTTGCAGATGGTACGCTGGATATTTTCGCAAGAGAGCAGTCCATATCCGATGAGAACCGCTTTACCGTATATGGGTTTTCGGAGCTTGGAAAGCGGATGCGTGCGATGGCAATGCTTGTGATGATCGAAAGTATTACGGCGAAGATCAAATACAATCAGTCTGACGGAGTTGCCACTTGGGTTTATGTGGATGAAATGCATGAACTCTGGGGAGAGGAATACAGCTTACATGCATTGGAAAAGATGTGGCGTGAGGTCCGCAAGCGGGGTGGTATCTGCACCGGCATGAGCCAGAATCTTATAGATGCAAAACGGAACCGTTCCACGAAAACAATGGTATCCAATTCGGAGTTTATGCTTTTGCTTGACCAGGGCACAATGGATAAAGAAGCGGTGGAAGATCTGTTTGATATTTCATCGGAGCAGCTTGCCTGTGTCAATGGAGCAGAGCCGGGAACAGGGCTTATCCGGTTTGGAGATAAGATTGTGCCTTTTGACAATACAATGGAAAAGGACAGCAGTCTGTACCGGTTATTTAATACGAATTTTCATGAGATGGTGAAAGACAAAAATGTAAAGCAGATAGTGGAAAAATAAGGACAAGTGAATTGACGAAAATCGTTGAATTGTGACAGGAAAAATGATATATTAGTAGCATGGCGAAAGCCATAGGAAAGTACCCATGACAGGGTGGTAGCCTCCCAACACCAATGACCGGCTTGCCGGAATACATAGGAAGGGAGGTGGCGCCAATGACAGCTTTTGAAATCCTTTCGATTTTCCTGGGCATACTGACATTGTTATGTGCCTTCGGTAGTCTTGTTATAGCGTTGCTTGCCTTTCTCGACAAGAGAAACAAGCGAAAATAAAAATGCCTATCCTGTCGGCCAACAGGATAGGCGGTGTTCGTAAGAACACTTAGTCTAACCGGGAGCATCCACTTTGGAGTGGGTGCTTTCCTTTTCTAATATCAATATATCACATTTCCCCAGACTATTCAACAGAAAATTGAAAATCTCACGAAGTCCTATGATGAGAAATCGGAGGTGGTGATCAATGGATCAGCTCGACAGAGAGGTCATTGAATCCTTGAGTGAGCCGGCAAAGAGAGTATTTGGGAGTCTGGATTACCGTTCCAGACAGCGAATGTTAAAGAAAGCCAAAGCAATGGCGAAGAAAGAAAAAACAAGAAACCAAAAGAAAAGCCGGGTAAAGAAAAAGGGGATTGAAAAACAGAATAAAGCAAAAAGAAAGAAAAAGGGCAGTTCATCCAAAAGTGAACGAGTCCTTTTTTCTATTTATGAAACAAAAGATCTTATGGTGCAATCCATGCATCTGATGCTGCTTGGAAGCAGCGTGGCAGACAATGCTTATGAAGAAAGAGACTTTGCTCATACGGATGAGCCGCAAGTTGCTTTATCCAGAGAGACGGTTCAAAAGAGCAGTCGGGTGGCAATGGGAGGTATGCGGACTTTAGTACAACGAAACCGACACAAAAAAGCACAGAGAAAGGCTGCAGGGAAATCTACACAGAAATCTGCACAGGCGGTTCAGACAGGTGCAAAAGCGGGAACGCAGGCTGCAAAAACACTTGCTAAGACTATGCAGCGCATCGTGAGATCAGTGGCAGCAAATCCGGTCGTGTGGATCGTGCTGCTTGTCATTATCCTGCTTGCTGTGATTGTCGGGGCAATCGGTACTATTGTTGGTTCCGGTGGAGCTGCTAATGAATCACAGGATGGAACTTATCAGGCACAGGTATCGGAAAAGACAGAAAGTTACCGGGAAATGGTTTCAGAGTATTGTGGAAAATATGGTATTGATGATTATGTGGATCTGTGTCTTGCCATGATTGAGCAGGAAAGTGGAGGAATTCCGCCGGATGTGATGCAGACAGCGCAGTCATATTATAATGTGAATCCGCCTATTGACAGTGCAGAGGAAAGCATAGACTGTGGGACGCATGAACTGTCAGACTGTCTGACAAAGGCGAAGTGCAAAGATCCCAATGACATCAACGGAATTTCCCTTGCCCTGCAGGGATATAACTTCGGCAATGGCTATATTGACTGGGCACTCAAAAACTATGGCTGTTATACCAAAGAAAATGCACAGATCTTTTCAGTAAAGATGTGTGCCGAGCTTGGTTATGCTTCTTACGGGGATGTGGAGTATGTGCCTCATGTCCTGCGGTACTATGTGATGAATGAAGAAACGAGCGTATCCAATGAATCTGCTAAAACAATCTTAGAAGAGTTAAAGAAAAACAATACGGCACCGGCAGAGGCATGGGATGTGATCGAGAAAGGTGCCTCCCTGATCGGAAGTGTAAAATACAGCATGGAGAAACGGCAGGCAGACGGAAGAGACAAGCCTGAGTTTTTAGACTGCTCTTCTTTTTCGGCATGGGCATTTCATAAGGCAGGAGTGACCAGTGTGCCATATGGCTCCACGACGGCAACCTTTATCGGTTCCAAAAAGTTTCACGATATTTCTGCTGATCACTTGCAGCCGGGCGATATCGGACTAAAAAGCAAGACCGGTGAAACCGGTGGAGCAAACCATGTAGGGATTTACTGTGGGAAACTGAAAGATGGCAGAGTAGTATGGCTTCACTGTACCAGTTCCAGTGGATCCTCTTTGACAGGGAATACTGAAGGTGCGATGTTTGGGGTATATACGAATTTTACATATTTCAGAAGACTAAAGAAGTGGGACAAGAAGTAGCGTCTGGACAATTTGTCCAAACATGGCGTCAGAGGACAGAAAGCAAGCGTTTAGACAAATTGTCCAGACGCAGAAAGAGAGGAGACTATGCTTAGAAAAATACGGCGATTTTACTGGAAACAACGAGACAGAGGACTTGGTAGGCAGACTGTTATGGCGGCGGTGGGCGCAGCTTTATTTTTGATGATCATTTTGGGAGCAGTGACAAAAAATGTGATTATGCCAAAAAATGAGAGTCAGAAAAATGTTGCGAGAACCGAGACTGCCAGTGGAACTGCTATCGGAGCCGAGCCAGCATCCGGAGGAGGTGTTGCGATAGAGAATATAGAAACAGGCATTGAGTCGGAGGGTGAAAAAACGGATTCCACGGCAGATGATTCAAATAATGATGTGTCTGTAGACATGACGGATCTGGAACCCTTTTTGGGGTTTATGTCGGAGACAGCCTATGAAGAGTTAAAAACGCAGTTGGTTCAGATATGTCAGGAAAGAAACTGCAGCTCAGTCAGAAAGCTGACTTATCAACAGACACAAGCCTTCGATGTGGCAAGTTTTATCCTGTTGCCCGATGGCAGTGTTTATCAGTGCAATTATAATCTGAAAAGTTGTCAGGTGTCTGTTTCTAAAACGGATTATACGGAAGTCCAGATCAATCAGATGAAAGAAAAGCAGTTGCAGGAGGAACAGCAAAAACTGGAACAGGAGCAGAAAGCGGAAAAACAGAAGCTGCAAAAGAAAAAGGTAGAAAAGAAAAAAACGATTAAGAAGAAAAAAGCAAAAAAGAAGCCGGTGAAAAAGAAGGTTAAGAAGAAAAGAACACAGAAGTAATATTATATTCATTATCAGAGGGTATAAGGGATCCATCCCTTACAAGATAAAGCATAGATGTGTCCACATTATGCGTATCTTGCAGGGCTTGAATGAGAGAGGAAAAAGGCACATTTTATGTGCCAAAATAAAGCAGATAAAGCTCAGAAAACACTATGTTTGGACAAATTGTCCAGACAAAAAGAGACAAAAAAAGATAAAAATAGCGTTTAGACAAATTGTCCAAACATAAGAAGGGAGTGACCGCATGAATGACGCAAAAACAGAGATCCTTCGAGTGAGAATGACACCGATGGAAAAAGCCGCCCTGTCAAGACAGGCAAATGATCAGCACAAAACCATGAGTGAATATATCCGCAGTATCGCCAAATGTCCGCCGGAGGTGACAAGGGACGAGTTTGAAGGATCGATTTTGCAGATGATCTATGAGATCAACAAGATCGGTGTGAACATCAATCAGATCGCAAAAAAGTACAATGAACACAATTATGTGGAACCGAGAGCAGATCTGTTAGAAAAGCTGGATGAAGTTTATGGAATGATGAAAAGCACCATCCGGTTTATGAAAGGGGCATAAAGAAACACAAGAAACGGAGGGAGCGTGATGTCGCTGATCATCAAGATGGATGCCATCAAGACGAAGGAGCATTTAAGAAAGTCCATTCCGTATATCTTCAATGAAAGAAAGACGGATGGTCTGTGCTTCAGCAATGCCGGGGTGACACCAGAGCAGATTTTAGATACCTTCTTTTTGACAAAGCAGCTACGCCCTACGCACGGCACCAGAGAAGGTTATCATTTTAAGTTTTCTTTTTCAAAGGATGAAACGATACCGGCGGAGCAGGCTCTGGAGTTTGTAAAGGAATGGACAGAAGAATATCTTGCCGGGGCGTATGACTATGCCTGCTCGGTTCATAAAGACAGAGACCATATGCACATGCACTTGGTCTTTAATTCTGTCAGCAGAAGTGGTGGAAAGTACCGTTATCAAAAAGGAGACTGGGAGAAAGTGATACGACCACTGACAAACCGGCTGGCAGAAAAATATCATACCGGATCATTAAAGGAAAAGGATCCGGAATTGGATTATTCAACAGATTATGAAAAAAAGGATGGCAAACGGACCGGAAAAGAGCAGGTGGAACGGGACATTGACCAGTGCATCCTCGAAAGCAGATCCTATGCAGATTTTAAGAGAAGAATGGTGCAGGATCACTATTACCAGTTGTGGGAAGGAGTTTCAAGAGAGCATGGTGTCTACCTTGCCCTTACACCGCCGGGGAGAGGAAAAGCAATCCGCAGCTACCGATTAAGTGAGGGGTATATGCCGGTGGATATCGACAGGCGTATCACATCGCAAAGACAGGAAAGAAAAGAAGAACTGTCCACAGGCAGAAATAAAAACCTTGATTGGGCAATGAGCAGAAACTATCAGTTTATCCCCTATGGTGAAATGTCAGAGTACCAGAAAATAATGGTGCGTCAGGTGCTGGAGGCAAGAAGATTGTACCGGCGGACAGGTACACCGCTTTATATGCATGAGCGGAGCGTCGGAGTGCTTCAAAAGATGAAGAATGAAACCAGAAAATGCGGTATTTATGTAAAGCGTAAAGAAGCACACAGGGTACAGAGAGAGTTGATACGAGTGATGAAGCAAAGGAGGAATAAAACAAGGTGACGGAAGAACAAATGACATTGATAAAGACATTGATAAAAAAGCACGGTATTTCAGCAACAGATGGCGAATGGACTTTAGTATTTCTTGGTGCCAGCTACGGCTTGACGGAAAAACAGATCGCCAGTTATCTGATAGCAGACACATCGGATTTGCTTGCAAAGCATGAAAAAATGCTCTGCATTTTATTTGGGATAGAACCGGAATCTAATGGTGAAATTCAAAGAATGGAGAATCCGGCAGAGAGACTGCAGATGCTCCTCGCAGAGTATTTGGCTCACAATCAGTCAAAACAGGGTTATGAAGAAGTGATGGAGTATGTTATCAGGGACACCGGATTGTCGGCGGCACAGATTGAGCAGCTTCGCAAAGCGGTGGAGGCAAAGATGCCTGCAGAGGATGTTCTTGAGATGGCGAAAAATCGAAAGGATGTGATGGAGATACGACGGTGTATCGAATTTTATGAAATGATGGAGAAAGAACAGGAACCACACGAGAAAGCAAAGAAAAACAGGAGGGAACGCAGATGAGTGAAGAATTACAATCCTTAGTGCAGATCATTGAATTGTATGGAAGAGGGCTGGGCGGTTTAGGAAAGGCTATCCGCTTTTCAGCGAAAGGAGCAGCAAAAGGGGTGCAGATCGCACAGGTGAAAGCAATGCAGCACCGGATGAAACTTCATTATGCCAGTGAGGGGACACACAATACCATGAAATTGTCTGATCTGGAGAAAATGACAGGTGGAAGATATACGATCTTGAATATTCCTTTGGAAGGGGAAAAAGAGCTGATCCCTTTTTATGACCGTTTGAAAAAGATGAAAGTAACTTTTGCGGAGCTGCCGGACTTAAATCTGGGAGACGGCTATACACAGATCGCATACAATCCGGAGCAGGTGGAGAGCGTGCGTATGGTCATTGAATACTACAAAAAGAAATTCAGGGAAGAAGCGAAAGAGATCGATCTGGACGAATATATGGGAATGGCAAGTCCCGGAGGACTGGAATATCTGGATGAACTTGCTGCCAAAGGATATGAAGGCAGGATGCATGAGGAGCAGCTTGAGGAGCTTCAGCAACGGATACAGGATAAAGAGTATCTTCCAATCAGTATCAATGTGGAATCCCTTCTTTTGCGTGAAGAAAAGGATGCTTATCTGTTTCGTATTCCCCGTGGCAGATTGGGAGAAAATCTTTCCAGTGCCATACGGATCAAAAAGTCAGACTGTATTCTTTTGGATGAGGGACAGACTGTGATCACCTGCCTGAAACGAGAGGGAGACATCTGGGGATATGCACTGGATCAAAGGCAGAATATTCATGAGAAAGAAAAAGTGAAACTGGATATTGCAAAATTGGAAAAAGCATTTGCCCCGGTGGAAAATGACCGTGTGAAAATGATCGAAAAACTGAAACCGGAGTATGCAGCGATCTTTCCCTCTTTTAATCAGGGACAGGAGATGAAAGAAAAATCTTCTGTCCCTGAACCGGTTCCAGAGCAAACAGTGGGAAAAGTATTGTCTCTGGAAAAAATGAAAGAGCGTTATCAAAGTCCGGAATACATCCCGGTAACCTTTGACATGGAAACACAGATGGTGGCAGAATCACCGAATCTCTATATTGCCAATCTTCCAAAGGAGCCACAGGAATCCAAAGACTTTATCCGGTGTATTTCTTTGGATAAGACAGCGGTAAGTATTTCGGAGGATGGAAAACGGCTGCAGGCATACCTGAAGCAAAGCGAAACTTCTGAGGTTCGGGAAATTGATTTGGAGGGAAAAGAACTGCGAAAATACAGCAAAAAGAATGAAGACATTGCGGCAGAGTGTCTGAAGTATCAGAGAAGCAGAGGGAGAGAGAGGCAGCCGGTACCGGAAGAGATATTGCGGCACAAACCGGATGTAAATCTTAAGAAACGATAGGAAAGCAGTGTGAAATAAATGATCAGCGTTTTTACACGGCGAATTTATAGTTTTGGCTCAAATTTTGTGGGCTGAGAAAGGAATATGGGATTCATATGAAACGAAAGAAAGAACGCTCCCGTGCAACGCATGTTGCCGATGATAACAGAAAAAGAAGATTACACCTATTATTCAAAGTGTGTGCGGTTTTGTTACTGCCCACGCTTTATTTGTTTTACAGTCTGAGCGGATTGTATCTTGTGGATGTGGAAATATCAAACTTGAAAGAACAGATCATCTGGTGTCTGCTGCATCCGCTGAAAGTTTATAATGACAAAAGTTACAGTATGGTTTTGGTGGGAGGTTTGCTGTGGATGATCTGCAGTTTTCAGGCATACAGTAAAAGCGACCATAACCGGATGCCCGGCAATGAGTTTGGTTCTGCCAAATGGGGCGAAGTGCGGGCGTTCAATGAAAAGTATGCCGCAAGGACAGAAGAAACAAAGTCCGGTCTGTCTCCGGAAAACAAAGTGTTATCGCAAAATGTGCGTTTCCGCTACGACTCGGATACTCTTCGCAATAACAACATCGTGGTTGTTGGGGGCAGTGGTGCCGGTAAGACCGCGTTCTTCCTGACACCAAATCTGATGTCGTTACACGACTGCAACATCTATACGGATCCGAAGGGAAGCCTTGCGGAGGAGCAGGGAGCATGGCTGGCGAAACAGAAGGATACCAGAGTATATACGCTGAACCTGTGCGAAATGGAGAAAAGCATGCATTTCAATCCGTTTCCGTATATCCGCAGTAAGAGCGATATCACGAAGCTGGTGACGAATCTGATCCAGAATACAAACTCAGCAAATATCAAAAATTCTTCTCAGGATCCTTTCTGGGAAAAGGCAGAGAGGATGTTCCTAGAAAGCCTTTTTCTCTATGTATGGATGGAGTGTCCGAAAGGGGTATATAACCCGAAAAGAGGGAAGGCAGAGCTTCTGCAGAGAAACTGGAAATCCATTCTTTATCTGTTAGATGAGGCACAGTTCGTGGATGAAGATACGCCGCCAAAGTTAGATGAACGCATGAAAGAACTGGCGAAGAAAAAGCCGGATCATCCGGCCGTAAAAGCATACCAGCGTTATAGAGGCGGTCCGGATGAAACGATCCGTTCCGTCATTATGACAGTCAATGCCCGGATGCAGCCTTTTGATAATGAGGAACTTTTGGAGATCTTTTCATCCAATGACATCCCGCTGGACGAGTTTGGAACGGGAATGGATGGAGACGGGAAAACAAAGAGCAACCTTTTTATCATCATTCCGGATGATGACGATACCTTTAACTTCGTACCGGGGATGGTGTACACGCTGCTTTTTCAAGAACTGTACCGGCAGGCGAGATTCTTTGGTGGAAAACTGCCGATGGATGTGGGATTCTGGCTGGATGAAATGGCGAACATCAAGATGCCGAATAACTTTGATAAGATCCTTGCCACCTGTAGAAGCCGTGGTGTGTACTGTGTGCCAATCTTACAGTCCCTGGCACAGCTAAAAACGCTTTTTGTGGACGGAGCATGGGAAGGCATTGTCGGAAACTGCGACACTTTTATCTATCTGGGCGGTAACGAAGCAAGCACCTATGAATATGTCTCAAAGCTGCTTGGAAAATGGACGATCGACAAACGAACCAGTGGAGAAAGCAAAGGAACCAGCGGTTCTTACAGTGAGAATTACGATGTGCTTGGCAGGGAGCTGATGTTAGAGTATGAGCTTCGCCTGTTGCCGGATGATGAATGTATTATTTTTGTGCGTGGGGAAAATCCGATTCGGGATAAGAAATGGTTCCCGTGGGAACACGAAGCATATCTGGAAGCAAGAAAATGTGGTGCTTTTGTCCCGGCGGTGCAGAAAGAAAAACAGAAACAGCAGATGGAAGAATGTGACTTTATCGGGGAAGAGTCATTGGAATATCTCAAAAAGCAGCAATCGAAAAATGAAAACATCCGGCTGTATGAACTGGATGCCTTTTCTTTTATGATGATGGATCTGGATGCGATGGAGAAGAAGATTCATTCCACGCCAAAAGATGTCAAAGGAGCAGAAGTGGAAAAGACGATCACTGCCGGCATGATCCAGTCTGAGGTAAATCATGAAATGAAACGGGAAGCGGAAGAACGAAAAGCATGGTTTATCGAAAACTTTGATAAACTCACACTGCTTGATATCTATGCTTCCGAGTGGACGAGCGAGACAAGAAGAAAAGCGATCCGCGAACTGCTGCAGGCAGGAGCGGAGGAGGATGTAATTAAGTCCATCATCCGTCCGGAGATTGAGGAAGGACAGGTGCTGCAGAAGAAAAAGATGTGGCTGGAGATGAAGGGAAAGGGGAATTGATAGTTGAGATATTACTAGATGTTTCCTGTAATTTTAATGAATAAGATAGCTGAAACAGAGTATTAGTAGTAGAAAAAATGTGATATAATGTTCCTAAAAATAGGAGGTACGCTATGAACAGATTATTTAAATATGCAATGTTTTTCACTGCATTTATACCGCTATGGATAACAATTCTTTTCTTAGATATCATGAGTATTACGGATGAAACAAATAATTATATAGGATCTGAAGTCGTTGGTATAGGTTGTATTGCTATTGGATTATTTCTATCAGCAATAATTATTTTTTGTTCGATGAGAGGAGTACGGAGTCAAAATTATACAAAATATAAGATATTGTCTGCAGAACAGGAAAAAGGGATAACATCAGAGTTTTTGTTATCCTACATTCTTCCGTTATTTGCATTTGATTTTACAAGATGGGTTAGTGTGTTTGAATTTTTAATTTATTTTGTGATTTTGGCATTCCTATGTGTTCGGAATAATAATGTTTATGCTAATTTATTGTTTGAGATAAAAAGATATAAATTTTATACTTGTGAAATGCAATGGGTGGCAGAGCCGGATACAACTCCGATTTCAATGATGGTTATTAGTAAAAAACCATTAACTGCCCATAAAGGTAATACAATCGAAGTTGCAGCACTTAACAAACCATTCTATTTAAGTAAATGAAATTGGGGAGGATGAGGGAACTTCACAAACGCCATTATCAAACATGTTATTTTTGGTTTTGTCACAAATTGCAAGTGTAAAGTTCCTTGCATTCTTTGAATCACTTAAATCAAATTTATCTGTAGCAGGATTAACAGGAATATGAAGGCGATTCTTTAAGATATCTTTGTATTCCTGTTCTTTTAGCTTTTCTACTATTTCGGGATTGTATGTTATAAATTTTTTTGGATTCTGACCAGAAGAAGCAAATAGCTTATATGAAGAAATATCATCAACAATATCGGCTACTTCAAGATCCTGAAGGCGTTCTTGACATACAATCTTATGAGAATATTCAATGTTAAAAATGCTTTCAAAATTGTTGTTTATCGAATAGAGCGTATTATCTACAATTAGTATGCTAAAAGATTTTCCAAATTGAACTAGAGGTTCTGTTGTTTCTTTAATCGTATTATTTCTAGCTGATAAAATTGGAACCCTCTTTTTGAATGTTAGAACTGGATTTTTACGAGACAATAAGTAAAGATTTTTATTATTGCCGTCAGTATCTTCATAATTTCCAACAAAAGCAAAGGCATTCGCTGAAATGTCTTTTAAATCAACACTGTCATCACTATTGTTAATATGTTCAATTAATGATGGCCAGCTTAATTGCATAAGCTCGCTAGTGATATCAAGTTTTTCGGTTGTGTTTTTAGGATTTTGGGCAGTGTAGTCTAAAATGTTATTTTGTTTTTTTACAATAGTTAAGAATGTATCACACATTGAGCTAACGATGTCGTTTAGTAATTGAGCGGATGCAAAGGGAATGTTGTAACATACATATTCATTAGGATTTTTTGTGTGATTGTATTCTATTAGATGAAAATCCCAATGAGTTATCTGTTTTGCAGTTATAATTGCGGATTCGATTTTGTTAAACGACATATGCTACCTCCTGTATATTGTATATCTTTGAATTCATTATACCATATATAGAATGATTGTAAATGTTTTTTATAGGAAGATAGCATAAATTTATCGTTTAAAAAATAAAAACATCCGGCTGTATGAACTGGACGCCTTTTCTTTTATGATGATGGATCTGGATGTGATGGAGAAGAAGATTCATTCCACGCCCAAAAATGTCAAAGGGGCAGAAGTGGAAAAGACGATCACTGCCGGCATGATTCAGTCTGCGGTAAATCATGAAATGAAACGGGAAGCGGAAGAACGAAAAGCCTGGTTTGTCGAAAACTTTGAAAAGCTCGCACTGCTTGATATCTATGCTTCTGAGTGGACGAGCGAGACAAGAAGAAAAGTAATCCGCGAACTGCTGCAGGCAGGAGCAGAGGAGGATGTGATCAAGTCCATCATCCGTCCGGAGATTGAGGAAGGACAGGTGCTGCAGAAGAAGGGGATGTGGCTGGAGATGCAGCAATGTAGTTGTCCTTAAAGGAGTCGAAATTGCAGAAAATATGTGTGCGTGGTATTCTTGTTTGAAAAAGGAGAATATCATGAATAATCAACAGGAACTAATAGATGAATATTTGTATTATTGTTTAAAACAAAGAAAGTTGGACGAGAAAACAGTTCGTGCATATCGAATTGATTTAAGACAATTTTCTGAATTTTGTGTTCAAAAGAAATTGGTAACTGAAAAAGCAGTAATTCGTCAATACATTTTGCATCTACACGAATCATACAAACAAAAGACAGTGAAACGTAAGGTTGCTAGTATAAAAGCATTTTATTCTTATTTAGAGGATGAAGAAATCATAGATGATAGCCCTTTGAGAAAGATTCGGACAGAATTTCGGGAAGAAAAAATTTTACCACGCTCGATTCCGTATTCTGTCTTGCAGTCATTATTAAGTAGTATGTACTCAAAAAAAAGCATAGAGAGTACTATATATGAAAGAAAATTGCTAAATCGTGACATAGCGGTGGTTGAAACGCTATTTTCTACAGGAATAAGAATATCGGAATTGTGTAATTTGTTGCAAAAAAATATTGACATTGAACAGGGGATATTTTGCATAAAAGGAAAAGGTGGGAAGGAACGCTATCTGCAGATAGGAACGGAAGAAGTGTTAGTGCAGTTGAAAGAATACAAGAGGCATTGGGAAAAGGAATTGGATGCGAGCAAATTTTTCTTTCTTAATCGCTATGGGGAACGATATTCTGAGCAGTCAGCACGCCGAATGATCCAGCGCTACACTCAAGAAGCAATGATTGAAATACATATTACACCGCATATGTTCCGCCATGCATTTGCTACATTACTCTTGGAAGAAGAAGTTGACATACGTTTTATTCAGAAAATGTTGGGGCATGCGTCAATCATGACAACGCAGATTTATGCTGAGGTTGCATTAAAAAAGCAGATGGAGATTTTGAAAATGAAACATCCTAGAAATCGAATGGAAATTTTAGAGAAACATATTGAAACAGAAGGTAAGGGGGTGGTATAATGGAATGGTACTGATAATTGAATATTATCGGACGGAGAGATGTGGCAGGACGGATAATTTTTAGTTATCTGTCAATTATATAGATACACGATAATTCTAAATTATCTACTAAAAGGGAAAGAAATTATGTATGACATTGACTGGACAAAAATAAAAAATGATTCAAAAGGTTTTGAGGACCTGGCAAGAGAATATGTAAAAGATGTTTTTTCATTTCCTTATGGAGAATGGAAAGAAACATCCACCACGCATGATGGTAATAAGGATGCATATACTATTATTATAGGATTTCACCCAAATCTTTTGGAAAATGAGGTTTGGTGGATGGAGGCAAAATATTCTACAGAGCGAATGTATTTATCCCGTTTTAAATTGGATGCAACCATTGTAAGTTCTATTTTTAATCGTTCCGTAAGTAAAATTATTTTTGTCACTAATATAGAGATAAAAGCTAAAGTAATATCTGATGTTCGAACAGCACTTTATAACGGAACTTCTTGTAAAAGGGTATATTTTTGTACAAAGAAAGCATTGGAATTTTGGCTATACAAAAATCCGACCGTATATAAAACTTATTTCGATGATATCTTACCCACTTCATCAGGTTCAAAAGATTTATTTGTTTCAGAAGATATAAACATATATTCTACCTTGAATACAATGAGAGATGTTACACCATTGAACAACATCGTGACAAACAAGCTTTATGAAGCTCACTTTAAGATAGTTTCTAATTGTAATCAGAAAATCAGAATAGTTGCAGCCCAAAAAGGTATCAAAAGACTCTCTGCTCTTTCTGTTGATATTCAGCAGGGAGAAAATTCATTGGCTGTACAATTTATGGTAGAGGATAATTTTTTTGACTATAAAAAATATTCTATTGATGGAATAGAAGAAAATAATCTTTGTCTGTTTACAGTTAATAAAACTACACCCGTAATATCGCAACTTCCGATCACAATTTTAAAGAATGAAAAAACTCAGATAAAAATAGAATCACAGATAAAATTCGAACAAGATTTTAAAAAATATAGTTTTATGCAGCAGGCCTCTTATTGGCTAATAGATGGAACAACAGGATGCGGCAAAACAACTTTAATACAAAGATGTGCAGAAGAAAAGGCCGTAAAAGATATCAATTATCGATATATTAGCTTTAATAATAATACTAATGTCAATAATTCAGAATTAGTGTCTGCTATATTTTTTATTCTGTTTCCATATATGTATATGGAAGATATTACTGTGGAGTATTTAGAAACACTGAAAATTAGCAACTATTTTAAAAAAAATCTGTGTAATTTACATAAAAAGATGCTAAATGAAAACGATTTGCTTGAATACGCACAAAATATGTCGTTTCTAGAAAACGTATTATATCCAGAAGGCATGCAAATTAATCCGAAAATTATAGTTCTAGATAATTTGCATTTATTAAGCAAAAATAATATTCATATTTTATTTTTTCTTCTGAAAACAGCACAAAAACTACCAATAATATTCATTCTTGCGTGCCATTCTTATTTTATGGAGAATACGGATTTCAAATTAAATAAAAGTCAATTAGTTTTTAGACAATATCATCTAGAACTTACAGTTAATGATATAATCGAAAATATGGAGTCTCAATTTTCTTTTGCATTTGACATAACTAATGGTTTGATAGAATATTTCTTTCCAAATATTATTGTTTTTAATATTTATGTTACCTATGTTACTGAGTTGCGTAATAGTATAAACAATCTTGATGATTTTATTTTAACTTATATTGCTTTTAAACAAAATTATATTTCCGACGAATATATTAATCGTCAGTTTATTACTATTTCCGAAAAATATCCAGATGCATGGAAAGTATGTCAGAAAATATACAATTATGGAACCGGTATAAGCATTTCTGATGATAACAAAAAAGAAATCGGACTTTTGTTAAAGTATGAGCTGGTAAAATATAATGAATTTAATAATTTGATTCCTATAAATGATATATATAATTTACATTACCGAAAAAAATATCTTTGTATTTCTGACAATTCAAATCCTATCGATCACATGATATGGAAATTAACGAATATGCTATTGCCTAAAGAATTAGAAGATTACTATGAGAAAATACACATCATGCGAAACAATGAAGAGTTTCAAACAATTAACTACATTCTTGAAACAGTTTTTCTAACTTCATCGTTAGATATGTATAAAAAAACATGGGGAGACGAATTATTTTATTTATTATATTTCGAATATACTTATGCTGCAATTAATTGCAACAGTACAATTACAGGTTATGACAATTTATATTATATATATACGAATATAAAGGGAACCTCTTCTGCAAGATTGGGAATTTTGTTGCTAGAAATTATTTTTGAATTAATTAACTGCGATTACAATAATAGTAAATTTTCAAATTGTAAAGAATATTACAAAATATTCAATAAGCAATTTTCTATATTAGCTAAAAAAGGAATTATTGAAAAAGAGCACAAAAAAAATTTATTTTGGGTTCTATGCACCGGATATATGTTACTTATAGAATCAACAGAAAATTCTGATAATGTTTTAAAGGAAGCTGAAGAGCATAGAAATTTTTTATTGGATAATTATCCGCATCATTATATAGATTTTTGTATACAATTTTCAAAAACTTTATATATTCGGAATTGGGACATGGCTTGCGAATGGCAAAAACTTGCGTACGATTCGATTCATAAGAGAAATACTTCGGAATCAAAACAAGCTCTAAAAGTAGAATTTAGTTTTTATTTTACACAATATTTAAGAACTGGGAATGCATATTTCTTAAAAAAAATGGACGATAGGATGTTTGTTGCAAAACACAAAATATATAGTTCATACAGACATCAGCTTTTTTTATATTGTGGACTATTATATATACTAGATAGTATAGACGAAGCAGATACATTATTCGTCAAAGATGTTGTATCATTAAGACCAATACGCCAAAAAATGAAGGGACACTATTATATGTTATTATCCCTTCACTTTTTAAAACACGCGAATATTGAAGATGCACAAAAATATGTAGAAAAATCCATCGAAACTTTGAGTGGGTTAAGAACATACGAGCAAATTGCATTACATAATAATAATGTCCTGAAGAATGTGCCTCTTGATAAAATCCAATTTAAGTTTTGTATATCAACCGCATTTGATTCGGATACTTTTTATTTAGATTCGCGTATGTAATATGCTTTAACGTAACGTGGTATCTGTAATATGTGGTTGTAAATGTCGGCGTATTTCTTCGGCACTAAAATAAGTCATATACTCAGTTACAGATACTACTTTTTTTAAAGTATGGAAAGAGTATATAAGCCAGCGTTTGCGTTCTTCTTCTGATTGAGAGAATTCAAAGATTTGTCTTATCAGGAGATTATAAAATCTTTCAAAAATTTTATAGTAATCAAATGCGTACTCGTCATATATGCTTTGTTCTTTCATAAATTTCTTTATTATTATAAATATTTTTTCAAGATCGTTAAAATGCTTTTCTGAAAGAGACTGTACAATTGAACCCATCCTTTTGTAGTGATGATATTTTATAATTGGAATTGTAACAACTTTTCCATTTGCTAACAGTGTCCGAAATCCCCAAAAAATATCTTCATAATATACCTCTTCCAAAAAAGTAATTTTATTATCAATTAGGTAATTTCTTTTGTATATTTTGTTTACAGGAGATGGGCTGATCGTGATTCCAAAGTCATATTTCCCCGACATTATCTTAAAAGCTGTTATTCCATTAAGAATTTGAATATCGTCATATTTGCATTTATAATAAGGTTCTGTAAGCATCATATCATAATTGCGCACGAGGCTGTACATCCCAATATCTGCCTGATACTGTTCCAAAATAGGAGTGGCTTTTTGCAGACAGTCAACATCAATCCAGTCATCACTATCAATAAACAGAACATAATCTCCTTTTGCTGCTTCTAAACCACGATTTCTGGCACCGCCTGGACCAATACTCTTTTTCAAGTATATATACTGTAAAGGAAAAGTTACTGATTGATATTGTTTTACAATGTCCTGACTGCTTTCGTCGGAGCAATCATCGACTATTATTATTTCAAAATCCCGAAATGTCTGGTTTACGACAGAATCTAAACATTTGCTCAAATATTTTTTAGTGTTTTTTATAATAATAATGATACTATATTTGTACATATTCAGCTCCTTCTAGTAAGTGTTCGATTTGTTTTAGTCTTGTTTCAAATTGACACTCAACAAATCCTAAATGTGCTTTTTCTTTGAGATTTTCATATAACTGTGGAGAATCCAATATAGATTTCAAACCACGAAAGATTCCTTCTTCGGTGTTTTCCACCAGCAATCCATATTTCCCGTTTTGTAATACATCACGATTCCCTGTACAATCTGTTGCTAAAATTGGAAGACCAAGAGATAATGCCTCACATGAAACCAGTGGGTAGCCTTCGGATATAGATGATGAAATTAATAAATCTGCATTCTTCATATAAGAATAAGGATTTCTTTGAAACCCAGTAAAATGTACATACTCTGAGATATTCAGAATATGAGATAACTCCTTCAAAGATTTTTCTTCACTTCCTTCACCCACAAAATATAGGTGGAAACGATATCCTTCTTGACATAATCTTCCCATTGCATAAAGCAATCTGCTTTGACCTTTTCGATTAGTCAAGCTACCAACGACAATACAGGTAAAACAGTTATATTCAATAGTTTTTTTTGATGCTAAATTTTTAATCTTTGTTGCATTTATGGGATTATTTATAACATGTGTATTGATCAGTTTTATTCCAAAAAGATGTTCAAATCCTCTCCGAGCATTATCTGAAACAAATACAACATCATGCATTTTAAGGTAGCATTCTTTTTCTTCTTCTATGGACTGAAAATAAGAATATGTCCAATGTACTTTTTCCAAATCTATGTGAACCCATGCAATTTTTCTTGAATGTCTATTATTACTATAAGATAATAATTTGGTTGGTGGTCCCTCTAAAAAGGCAATTTCAACATCGTAATCATTTTCTAGTGTATTTTCATAAAATCCTATTAAAGCTTCTGAATCTTTTGGAAATTCTTTTTCTTCATTCGATACATCTATCATGTATTGTACTTTTACGTGTGAAGGAACATCATTTAAATATATTCCTTTGTTCTTTATCAGCAATAATGTCACATCATATTTAGGTGGCATCAAATTTTCCAATAGTGTTAGTAATACTTTTTCGGCGCCACCCCCAGCAAGATTGTTTTCAATAATTAAAATTTTCATATGTCCTTTTCCTTTCTAAACTCGGCGACAGGTAAAATATCAATAAAGCAACAGATAATATTCAATTATCAGTACCAAATGTGAATAGTCTTGTGCAGAAGAATTCGACACATAGAAATCCTATAATTTTCAGAAAATTATCCAATAATGAAAATTTTAAATTGCATCGTTTCCTTGATTTAAGAAGTAAATGTTTGTATAGTTCGATAAATTATATGATTTCATACGTAACATATGGGTTGAATGCCAGGTTGATTCAAAAGTATACTAAATATGGTTACATATCGAGCAATACAAGGGGGAGAGATTCCGGTGCTATATAAGTATCGAAAACCGGATGCAAAAGATCTGTATCGGGTACAAGGATATGTGGATGCTTTGCTGGAAAAGCAAGTCAGGAAAATGATTGGAAGGAAGATGAAAGAAATGTTATGAGAAAAACCTAATAATTATGAAAAAAATAATATCTTTCTAGCAATATTGTTCTATCTGCGGTATACTAGATGAGAAAAAAGAACAACGCTATAGGAAGCAGATACAGGAACGTATGTGTTGATTCCGTTAATGTATTTATGTTCTTTTGCTTTATGGAAATAATTGATTTGCCACAATAAAAAATATTGATTTTTTAGATAACAGGTGGGAGGATGTGCATGGACTTAAAATTAAGAGTAGCAATTTGTGATGATGAGAAATATTTTCGAGAAGAAATTAAAAGGTTAGTCGAACAATATCTTAAAGAAAAGAAGATTATATTTTGTATTGATCTTTTTACAAGTGGTTTGGAATTTTGCAGCGATGATAATAACCTGCAACAATATGACATTATATTTCTCGACATTGGAATGAAAGAAATGAATGGGATGGAAACAGCGTATGCGATACGGGAAAAAAATCAGAATGTGGACATTGTTTTTATTACTATTATGATGGATTATGCACTTGAAGGGTATCGCGTGGATGCAGTACGCTACATATTAAAGGATGATTTGGAAAGCTTGCTGCCGGAATGTATGGATACGATTCTTCAGAAAAAACAGGAAAAGGAAATGGAATTTCCGTTTGTAGGAGGAAAGAGGAAAGTTCTGTTAAAAGAGATTCTTTTTATTGAGAGTAAATCACATCAATTATGGTTTGAGAGAACCAGAGAAAATTTATATATGTATGGTCAGATTAACGACCTGGAGTTGATTTTATCGAATTATGATTTTGTAAGGACGCATCAAAGCTTTTTAGTGAATCTTGTACATATAGAGAAAATAAATAACTATTTGCTATACTTGTCAAACGGTGCTGAAATTCCCGTGACAAAACAAAGATACGCAAAAGTGAAAGAGCAGTATTTAAGTTACAAAGAAAAAATGTAGTTAAACACGAGGTATAAAATATTATGGTAGAAGAATTTTTCAAAAGTATCAGTATTGTATTTTATGAAGCACTCTGTTGTGGAATTTTCCTGAATATGTTTTTGGAACAAAGATATCCGGCGAGATGGTTGAAATCATTATCCGTTTTTTTGCTGACAGGAGTGTTTTTGTTTTGGGCATTAATTACTCAGACGGGTGGACATTATGTTTTTCGCAGTATAGGGATTATTATAAGCATTGCACTGTTTGCTGTGATATTTTATACAGGGAAATGGCTGCTCAAGATATTTCTTAGTTTTATTTTTTATGCGATTTTATTCTGTGTTGATTATTTAGGATTAATATTGGTTGATTTATTGCTGGATTCTGCTGATTTATCAAACAGTGTAATTCAAGTGATTCTAGTCCTTTTGTGTAAGACGGTTTTGTTTGTGATTGTACTGATACTGGATTATTTTTGGAAAAGAGAAAAAGAGCTGGATGTAAAGAAATCAGAATGGATTTTAATGATTAGTTTTCCAATGATGACTGTAGTAATCATGCTTGTTATGTTGCTGTCTTTTCAACAGAAGAACAATTCTTTTGGATACTTGACGGTTTCTTTTGGAATGGTAAGCATCAATCTTGTCATGTTTGTGTTATTAAAATACATATCGGCAAGAGAAAAACAATATAATCAAATGAAGATATTACAGGAGAGAAATAAAGAAAAAATGCAGGCATATTATGAATTTAGTGAGGATTATGCGCAGAAAAAACGGATGGTGCATGATTATAACAATCAGATTCATTGCATTCAGGGACTATTGAGGCAAAACAAGTACCGGGAGGCAGAGGAATATGCAGATAAATTGACAGAAATACTAATAGATGGTCGGGAAGTCATAGATGTTAATAATACAGTATTAAATGTTGTACTAAATCAAAAATATCGTCTCGCAAAAAGTAAGGATATTGCTCTGTATTTTCAGGTAAATGATTTATCCGGATTATGGATGAAGGAGCAGGATGTGGTTATTTTGTTGTCGAATTTATTGGATAATGCGATTGAGGCTTGTGAGAAATTAGATTGTAATAAGGTGATACGGCTAAAACTTGTAAAGGAAAAACAACAAATGGTACTTTCTGTCCAGAATCCAGTGGCGGTTCCCGTAGAAATTAAAAACAATGATATCCAAACGGGTAAAGGGGATAAGAAAAATCATGGGATTGGTTTGAAGAATATTCAAATGGTTTTAGATAAGTATGGTGGAATTGGGAGAATCAGATGCGATAAGGGATGGTTTTATTATACGGCAGTAATTCCCCAAACGGAAGAAATATAAATATCTGTTTACAAAAACAAGGCTGCAGAGCCTTGTTTTTTTCTTGCAAAAAAAGTAAATATGAAAAATCACAGTCAAATTTGGTTACTTTTAGTCGAATCTTGCTACTACTGTTGAATTTAAGTAGGAAATTATGGTATATGAAAGACGAGGAGAACCTGGCTATGATAGTTAAATTTGTAAAATATCTTATTGACAAAGATGTTTTGGATAAACAATACGAAGAAGATTCTATATATGGGCTGACAATTATGCTGGAAAAGATAGCAGCATATGTTGTTTTGTTTTGTATTGCCTTTATAGTAAGAAAACCTATAGAAGGAATCATCTTTACTGTTTCCTTTATGGCTGTAAGGCAGACTACAGGTGGTTTTCATGCAAAAAGTTTTTTGGGATGTCTGACAGGATCAGTATTAACATTATTAATGGCATTAGAAATAATTGCTCCGTTAATAGAAAAGTATGAAATGGTAAAAGGGATTATATTTATTCTGTCAACAGTTTGTATATGGTGTTTTGCTCCCGTGAATCATCCGAATCTGGCTTTGTCAAAATGCGAACAGCAGGAGTATAAAATGTGGAGCAGAAAGGTATTGGGGATGGAATTTGGAGTAATTGTAATTGCGTATTTGTTACATATGCGATGGCAACAGTACATGATGATTGCAATTATGTTTTGTGCTGTTTTCATATTGATAGCAAAAATAGTAAGGCAGGAGGTGAAGTGTGATGAAAAGTAAAAAAGAAAATCGTTTACTCAACTTGGCGGGAAAACTGGCAAAGGCTGAAGCTGCCAGAGCAAAGTCCGGCTGGCCGCCGGCATGTGCAGGAATTTTGCATCAGCCGAAACGTCCGGCGAAGAAGTAATGCAACATGGGAAGTGACGAAACTAAAATTTGCCCATTGAATCGTAGCATTGCCTAGCATGGAACAATGGGCAGAGAAGAAAACATATCAATTCGATTGATTTTATCTATAGATATAAAGTGTTGTTATATTTGGAGCAATCGCAGAATATATGAGGGAGGTTTTTCATGAAGAAAACAGGAACAGAAGGAATCCAAAAGGGTATTATCAGTGGTACATTAGTTGTGGTATTGGTACTCACTGCTTTCGTGGGAGCGGATTTTTCCACCCGGAAAGATGCAAAAGCAGGAACAGGTACTAATACGGGCACAGCCCAAGCAACTGTCACTGAAGAACTGACTGCAAAGCGGAGCAAATTTGTCAAACAGTTTGCCCTGTCTGACGGCAGTTTTACCGCTACCATTTATTCCATGCCCATCCATTACAAAAAGAACGGAAGATGGAAAGAAATCAACACCACTCTGGTGAAATCAGGAAAAACCAAATATAAAACAAAAGCGACGGATTTATCCATCAAAGTCTCGAAAAAAGCAAATAAAAAATCCGTTGTATCTCTGAAGCGGGGAAAAACCAGCTTATCCATCGCCTTAAAAGGCAAAAAACTCAAACAATCAAAAGCAAAGATCAGCAATCCAAAGAAGACGACATACACCGATGTTCTGAACCAGAACAAAGTAACATATAAAAAAGTTCTGAAGAATACAAATGTCTCTTATGACATTTTTCCGGAAAAAGTGCAGGAGATTGTTACGGTTTCCAAGAAACAGAAGAATAAATCCTTTTCTTTCAAATTGAATACAAAGCTGAAAGTAAAGGTGAAGGGTAAAAAGGTTTATTTCAAGACCAAAAAGGGGAAAACTAAATTTACCCGGATGAGTACCAAGATTACCGATGCAAATGGCGTATCGACAACCAATGTAAAACTTTTCTATAACAAAAAGACAAAAACATTGAAAGTGACACCAAATAAAAAGTGGTGGAACAGCAAAAAAAGAAAATTCCCGGTGGAAATCCGGACAACCTATCTTACCGATAAACACCGCAGAGATGTAAAGGTGGGGGCTGCTTATGCCGGCGCACCAAACAGTAACTTCGGCTATGACAAATCCCTGCTTTTGCAGGCGAATAAATGTGTGGCATTTACCAAGATGAGTACCCTTTCCGAACTGAAAAACCAAGATGTGCAGATTCGGGATGCAGCATTACATATCAAAAATGAAAAGACAATCAAATTAGGGGCTGGAAAGACCTTTGACATCGGTGTCCACAAAGTGACACAGAACTGGAACGTCAATAAACTGACCTATAACAACCGTCCTGCTTATGAAGCGGGTGCCTCAGCAACCGTGGGAATCCAGAAGGCAGGGAAATACCAGTGCGATGTAACGGACATTGTAAGGGCATGGTATGCGGGAGAAGCCAACTACGGTGTGGCATTAGTGGCGGACAATTCCAACCGCTCTTACCAGGCAAAAATAGACCGGAATCCATACTTTACCGTGCATTATGAGGTGGTGGGATTTGACGGTGCTGTGGAATTAAAGGGAAACGCACCGGTTACCCGGTCAGTAATAAAAGCCGGACAGGAGAATTACTATTACTTTGACACCAAGCTGGGCATTGCATATGACATTTACACCGATTCCTCCATTGACACACAGGCAACCATGTACGACACAGCTAAAAATCAGGTTGCCTATGACGACAATTCCGGACTGGATAACAACTTCCTCTTTACCGGAGCCTATAACGGACGGAAATATCTGAAAGTCAGCGTCAAAAACAAAGGAACCGGGGATTACACCCTTACCCTGAAAAAGCATTTTGCAATTCCGGAACCAACGGGAATCAAAGGACAGGATAAGTATACCATCACCTGGAATGCGGTAGAGAACGCCAAAGAATATCTCATCTGCGTTTATGACGGAGGAAAGAAAATCAACGATGCCGTTGTGACGGGAACATCCTATGATTATATCTATAACAATGAAACCGCTGGAAAGACACTGGGATTCACCGTGACGGCAAGGGAAAATGCTTCCCTGGCCGGTGAAGCATCCCGGATGGTCTATAACACAGACAGCCGGTCGGAGTGGGTATATACGACACCAATGCAGGAAACCAGAAAAAATGCTTCTGCCGCTGCGTTGGATGGGAAAATCTATGTACTCGGCGGGGAAAATGCCACAGGTTCCCTGAAAACCTTTGCGGTATATGATACGGAAAAGAAAACATGGGAAAGTCTGCCGGAGTATCCCGGTACCGAAAGCGGAATCTGCCGGGCAGCCGTGTTTGCGTACAATAACGAAATCTATGTCATCGGCGGTCAGACCGATACGGGAGTGACGGCAAAACTTCTCAAATCTGTGTATGCTTATAACACAGAGACCAGACAATGGCAGAAAAAGGCAGACCTGGCAGAGGGAAGAACCAATCTGGCATATGCATGTAGCAAAGACAAAATCTATGTATGGTCAAAGGCAGGTACCACGGATCAAGCAGAAATTTATGACATCAAAACCGATACCTGGGAGACGGCAGTTCTGCCGGACACCAGTGCGGTCATTGCTGCAGCAAGTGTGGATAACCGTGTGTTTGTGTTAAAAGAGGACGGAGAGAAGATGTTCTGGCAGGAGTATCTCCCGGAGGACAATCTCTTTGAGGACGTCGGAACCGTGTGTCCGTTTGCTGCTTCGGATATCTATGGTACTCCTGTAGTAATCAGCGGAAAAATCTATATGGCAAAAACAGAGGAGACAAAAGAAGTTCTGGTGTATGATGCTTACTCTGATGAGTGGAGCAGGATTTCGGATATGAACCTGACCAAGAAGGATTCCATGCTGGCAGCTTCCGGCAATGACATTTACAGCATTGGCGGAGAGTTGGCTGGCTTTGGTGTTCTGGATACCGTAGAGCAGTATACGGTAAAAGTGCAGACCACCACAAAGCAGATGGCAGTGAATCAGGGAGAATCCTACGAATTACAGGTGAATGCCGGGAACTTAAAAAAGGGACAGGCAAAGATCGTCACGGTAAATGTCAACCCGGAGGAAATGAAAATCCAGAACGCGTCTTCCTTTGAAACAGAGGATACGCTGAAAGAAGGGGCAGACGGCGTTACCTTATTAAAATACCAGCCGAAAAAAGGCGTAATCGTGCTGAAACTGACCGGAAGTCTGGAGCGGGGAGGATCTTATGAGACTTACCAGTCCATCCCGGTGGAAGCAAAGATAACCGGGAAAACAACAGTAGAAATTACCTTGACAGAAGAAGGAAAGTAATAATGAGGGGATTCGTTCGTTAGGAAAAACATAACGGGCGGGTCCTGTTTGTCGTGCAGGAAAGATACAGAATCCGGAATGGGGGTATATTCATTGAGGAAACCAAAAAGAAAAGAAATCGGAATTGCAGCAGCCGTAGTGCTTGTCTTATGTTTGCTTGCGGGAACCAGCATAATCATAAGGAATCATCAAAATCAAAGGAAACCGGACGAAAAGAAAGAGGAAGTCTATCAATCCCTTTCGGCGACGGACCGTGAAACTGCTGATCTGTATGCGGAACTTTATGAAACGGACCGGGAACAGGTCGCAAAGATACAGGCGGAAACAAAGGACTGGGAGCAGACCGGCAGGAAATTGGAACAGGATTTTTTCACCATCCCGGAAAATACCAAGTACCAGATGGAACAGGAAGGCTACAGTCTGGATGATCTGGAACAGGCAGAGAAGCTGTCCGTAAAAACCGGAAGAAAAGCTATCGAGTTAGCAAAGGCAAAGGGAAAACATCCGAAAACAGGAAATGGTCTGATGTGGTGAAGGATAGAGAGATTCTCAGCACGGAAGAACAGTTGGGATTGTCAAAGGAGCAGATACAGCAGTTAAAAGACAAATCCCTCAGTAAAGAGGAACGGATAGAAGTGGCGGTTCTGTTATTGAATGAGACTTATAGCTTTGGGGAAGTGCTGAAAGAACTGGATGCGGGGAAAACAGTGGAAGAATTAGAAAAATAAAATTCTGATTGATAGCTGATAGAGTAAGAAAGGAGTTTGAAATCTATGAGAAGATTAGGAAAGATGTTGTTTGGAGCAATAACCGTTGCTGTGATAGGTGGAACCGGTTTGTGCGCAAACAGTAGTATATGCCGGGCGGCAGGAGAAAACCTCACTGTTGGGGAGGTGTACAATACTGCATTGGAGGCATCCTATGGCGATACCTTCCGCGGTGTATATGAAAACTATCTTGCCGGCTCTCCGCTGGAAGCAGAGAAAGCCGATGGTGTAGACACAGCCACCGGGCATCTGATGCTTTCCCGGAATGACCTGTCACTGGAGGGGACAGGCGGCATGGATTTTGAACTCAACCGCTACTATGACAGCAATGAAGCCAATCTTGGTCATGCTACGGTAGAGTATTTAGACGAAATTTCTCTGGATACGGTATGGGTACATTATAAGGCAGAAGATGGAAGTGATCATAAAATAGTGGTAAATACTGCCTTGTTGGAAAAACACAAAAATGCATTGAAAAACCTTCTGGTTACTTACACTAAAGGAGAAGTGCGGAGAGATGAAGAAGTTTCTGAGGATACCCAGCGCACAAAGATTGTCAGCAACGAAGGACACAATGTCTATGGTCTGGCAAGCGGCTGGCGGTATGATTTTCCATGGATAGAAACCGTCACACTGAAAGAGGAGGAAGGCTGGGGCAAAGAAGCCAAATACCTGCATTACGGAAGTGCGGGAGTGATGAATATCGAGACAGAAAAAGACAATGACAACAGTTGTTATCGTATCAGGGGGTTGAAGGGTTATAATTACGATGATATTAAACTGGAAGATTGGAATAAGACGGTAGACGGTATCGCCTGCAAGTACCTTCTTCGTGACAAAACGGGGCTCCGTACCTATTTTAACGAAAATGGAGTGGTTGTGTTACAGAAAGATGCCCATGACAACAAGATTACTTATACATACACCGATGAAATTTACTTTAGTAAAATCACAGATTCTGTCGGGCGGGAGATTGTATTTCATTATCAAGAGAATGATGGGGAAAAGACGCTGGTATCAGTCACTGTCCAGGGGAAAACTGTCGAGGGAGGCGTGTCCCGGAAAACCATTACTTATGAAACGGAGGAGAAATCCTATACACCCCTGCATGGTGACCGGCTGCATGGTGTAATCCTTGTTGGTGCAACAGTGGACGGCAGTAAGGAAAAATACAGTTACAAGACTGTGGAGCGGCTGGTCAACACTTCCGGCGCCGGAGTAGCGTCACAGCGTGTTTCCACTAACCAGAGTTATCTGCTGACCAAAGTAACCGCAGACGGAAGCGAACAGCACTATGAATACCGTGCCTGCTCCCTGCGGGGAGAAAAGAAATCCGGAACCGACCAGAAACGAGACGTGGTAACGGAGCAGTTCTATGTCACCAGGGAGTATGAGAAGGATACGAAAACCGGAAAAAAATCAAATGGAATCAAATATGATTATTTCCAGAAGCAGGGGAACAGTCTGATTTCCTTTGCTGATTTTCAGGAATCACAGGATGAGGTTTGGCAGTATGGCAACAGCGGATTAAAGACGGTAACCGTAGTCAGTACTTTTAATCCCAATAAATATAAAACCAACGGAAAGTATTACGATTATAAGTATAAGAAATCAAAAATTAATTCGGAAAATCTTCATCTGAAAAGCAGCACAAAGAAAAATGTCAGTGTTTGTATCTACAATGAAAACAAGCTGCTGGTTGACCAGGTGGATTATGGACCAGAAAAAGTGGAAAGCAGCTACACATATGACAGGGATGGGAATGGTTCTCTCGTCACATTAGAAACCAGCAAATGTTATGGTAAAAAGGGGAGTGGAAAAGTCACTTCAAAGCAGGGGTATACCTACGACAAATACCGGAATCTCCTGATAGAAAAATCGCCTAAGGCATACCTTGCGAAAAATAAGGGAAAGGAATATCTGCACACAGTAACATATGCTTACTACAATACGAATACTGGCTATCCGGCAGAGGACAAGCCTTTCTGTTTGTGTACTCTGATAAGGCAGGAATTCTATGATTCTGTAAAGACAAAAATCAAATTGGAAAGCAAGATAACTTCTAATGGCATTGACTATAGTAGCATCTCCGAGCAGAGAAGTGTTAATGGCACTGCCTATAAAACGATATCAAAAACAGATTTCCAATACGATGCGCAGGGAAATGAAACTCAGGGAAAAGTTTTTCCAACCTATGGCAGTGACGGGGAAAAGGAAATCATCCGGAATAATTATACATATAATGTGCTGGGACAGCAGATTAAAAAGAATGTTACGCTGAATTCTGAAAAAAATCCAGCATCAAACCGAACATACACGGAAGAAGAGACAGTATACGATTCTTTTGGAAACTGCCTGTCTACCACAGACGAGGATGGTCTTGTCACAAAAACCTCCTACGACCCAGAAACTGGAGACGAAAAAGAAACTATAGAGGCAGTGGGGACGGAGTATGAATCCAAAGACAAGGGATATGTATCCACGGATGCCTTGAAAACCATGATGCTGGATGAGTATGGTCGCACCGCTATTGACATACAGGATGCTTTTGGCAATACAATCATCAGCAAGGATGAAGCATCCGGTACATGGACAGAAAGTGTTTATGAATATGGAACGGAAACTGGGGGACAGGAAGACGACCCGGACTTAGAGCAGGAAGAAAATGATCGTTTGCTGGAGGAACGGACGTATACATTCCAGCCCGATGAAAAGAAATTTATTGTTAATGAAGACGGCAAAACGATTCCTAATTTTTATATTACGGGCAGAGGAAACAAAGTCCTAAGTGGCAGTAAATATTTTTATGATGACCTAGGTGAACAGATAGGCAGTGCCAGTTTCAGTAATGGGGAACTGGATGCAAAACACTGTACTTCATGGAACTTTATTAAAGAGGACACAGAAGTCATTGGTGAGGAGGATGTCGCCCAGACGATTACTACCAGTTACAGCAAGGAACTAAATCCATCAGCATATCAGTCGGAGGTGGATACGGACAATTATTATGACCAGTTTAATGATGATGTGCTGAGCGAGAGTATTACAAAAACTGTGGCAGACGCAGAAGGAAACATCCTGTCCGAGACAAGAACCACCATCCGGGGAAAAAACCGTTCCGAGGTTGTTTCAACATATGAGACAGACAATTTTGGAAGAAATGTCAAGGAAAATATAGTTACGAAAAAACAGCAGGATGGTAAATGGCTCCCAATCTACGAGACACAGACTCTGTTTACTTATGATGATAACGGAAATATTAGCCGGACAGAGACAAAGAGCCGGAAAGAGGGTGAGTCAGACTGGCAGACACAGATTGTAAAAACAGACTATGACGACCAGGGAAATGTCACAAGGGAATATACTCCAAGGGGTGCGAAAGAAGGAGTTTCCTCAAACTACACTTATGATATTCTCGGCCAGATGATAAAGGCAGAATATCCATTGGAAAAGGAAGATGGAAACATCCATTACCAGACCACCATTACAGAGTATGATACCGCGGGAAATGTTATAGCGCAGAATAACAAAATAGACGCTGACAGGACAGCAAGAACCGAGTATAGTTATGACAAACGGGGCAGTCTTGTTATGGTAAAAAACTGTATGGAAGATGGAAAAGCACAATATGTCCAGTATGTTTATGATATCATGGGAAACAAAGTGCGCCAGTTTGCCGGCATGACCAGCCCTTTAACCATATCCGTTTCCGAAATATCCGATAAAAACGGAGAAGCTTCTGGTAGCGGGACAGAAGCAGGAAATGCAGCGAAAGGAAGTGAATCCGGAGAAACGAGAGAGGAAGCAGATACCTTTTCCTATGCAGGAAAAATTTACCGCCTTACTGTCAATGGAAAGAAAAAGACGGACACTATTGCCGAGACAAAGTATGAGTATAATGAGAAAAATGAACTAGTGGCACTTATTGACCCGGAGGGGAGAAAAGAGAGTTATTCTTATGATGAAAACAGCAATCTCACAAAAACCGTAGATAAAAATGGCAATACTCTGAAAAACACCTACGACTATCAAAACCGCCTGACGGAGATGGTGGCAAAAGAGAAGAAGACAGGGAAAGAAACCGCTCACACTTATACTTACAATGCCTATGGGGATGTGGAAACCCGGGATGATACCAGATTTAGCTATGGTGATGTGTCTGGGCAGGTTACTAGAGAGACAACAAAACTTACCAAGAATAAGGACATTGTCAAAAGTTATGCCTACGACAGTGCCGACAATAAGTCTGCCTTTGATGTGACTATAGGCGGGGAAAATAAACTTTCTCTCCGCTATGCTTATGATGGGGAATCCAAACTGGCTTCCGTTACCGATGATAAAGGTAATCAGATAGTGGGATATGCCTATGACGACAATGGTAACCTGTCAGAGAGGAAAGTGTCGGGAAATAATCTGACCACCACTTACACCTGCGATTACCAGAACCGCCTGACAGGAATGAAGAACCAGACGGGCAGTGCCGGGGTGGTATCTGAGTACAGCTTGGAATACTTAGAAAACGGGCAGAAGTCCAAGGAAGTTTTTTCGGTTCTTGACAAAGATGGAAAGAAGCGAAGCAGCACAGCCGCCTATACCTATGATTTGCTGGGACGTATCAGGAAAGAGACCAGAACCGAAAGCGAGGACATCACCTATTCTTACGACAGTAATAACAACCGTAAGGAAATGAAGGTGGGAAATAAGATCACTGCTTACCGTTATAATAAAAATAACGAACTGCTCCGCACAGACACCTTAAATACGAATACGGAGGAGGATTCCGTTGTTATCTATAAAAATGATAAGAACGGAAACCAGCTTGCCACGGTCAACCGTTATGAAATCCCAAGCGACAAGAAAGACAGCACGTATATTGATATCGACGTAACGTTGGGAGATAATCGTCTTAATGAAAATGTAGTCAATTATTACAATGCGCTAAATCAGTTGACACAGACGCTTACGAAAAATTATAAGGTAAACTATACTTACGATGCCGAGGGACTGCGTACTAGCAAGACTGTGAATGGAGAAAAAACAGTTTTTGTCTGGGACGGGGATCAACTGGTAATGGAACTCTCTGACAGTGGCAAGGTACGGAAGCGGTATATCCGTGGAATTGATTTGATTTATGCCGATAAAGGAATAGACAGCACCTCTGAAAAACAGTATTATATAAAAAATCCTCATGGTGATGTGGTACAGTTGACGGATGAAAGTGGAAAAATCATCAAGACCTATGAGTATGATTCTTTTGGCAATGAAGTAAACCCAAATACGAAGGATGAGAATCCATTCCGTTACTGTGGGGAATACTTTGACAAAGAAACGGATTCCATCTATCTCCGAGCAAGGTATTACCAGGCGTATCTGGGAAGATTTCTGACGAGGGATACTTATACAGGGGAAGCAGATGATCCACTTAGTTTACATCTGTATACTTACTGTGGGAATGATGGGGTAAATAGGATAGACCCGAGTGGGAATGTCTTTGAAACAATACTGGATATTGCGAGTATTGGGCATAGTATTTACTGTCTTGTTACTGAACCATCATGGGAGAATGCAGCATATTTGGCATGGGATATTGGAGCAACTGTTGTTCCTGGTGCACCTGGTTCTTATGTAGGAAAAGCTGGTAAGGCAATTTCCAAAGTGACCAAGAGTTCAAAAGCGGTACAAAAGGGTGCAAAGTACGCCAAGAAGGCAAAAACTGCTGTATCCGGTGCAAAAACGGTAGGAAAGCGAGTCGTTAAAAAATCTGCAAAGGCTATAAAAAAGCGGGTTAAACTTAATGGAAAAAATTTACCTTCTCGTACTAAGAGGGCACTAGATAAGAGAGCAAAATCAAAATATAGAAATGCAACAAAAAATTCTTTTGTTATTAGCAATAAAGGTGAAAATGTAAGAAAGGTAGATTTTTTTCATGCATTGAACGGACATGCTAAAAATAAGCATTTATTAGGTGATAGTAAATATAGTCTAAAAAAATTAGATCCTAAAGGTAATGTAGACAAATGGATTGAAGAACTAAATAAATTAGCCACTTCTGGAAAGGGGACATATAAAAAAATGTCAAACGGGACAAAATTGAGAATAGATGGGAAAATGAAAAAGACAGGAGGGGGTGGATACATTAAAATTGGAGTTGATTTGTTTAAGAAAGACGGAGCAAAAAAATGGACAGTATCAACAATTCGCACAAAGCAATAATTATTAACGAGGAGATTTGTAATGGCATTTTTGTTCAATAAAGAAAAAAATAAATATATTGAGTTAAATTTATTTACTACAAATGAAAAGGATTGGATCGCATATAGTATGTGTGGTGGAAATATATATCAACAAACAAGGAAAGAGTTGTTTAGATTAGATAATGAGTATTTATATTTTCACAATACTGTATATGAAAACGAAATAGAAAAAATTATTAATGGTTTAAGCAACATAAAAGAGTCATGCCGTTATACATTTGAGCCAGTAGACGAAGGTGAGTTTCGACTTGAATCTGACTATAAGGATAATGTAGTGTATATAAAATGCACGTTTTATATTGTTGATATGATGGAAAACGAAGGAATTGAAGACAATATATTTGTGATAGAAACAACATACTTTATGTTGTATGAATTTTTAATACAGTTAAGAAAGGAATATAACATGGTTAAATAAAAACAGCAGGGAGGAAGTATTACAGCAAATGGTGGTGAAGATGGAGGCGCTGGAATTGATTGTTCACTAGGAAGTGTTGAAATAAGTGGAGGAACTGTAACAGCAACTGGAGGGGATCCTCTTTTGAAACAGAGGATACGCTGAAAGAAGGGGCAGACGGCGTTACTTTATTAAAATATCAGCCGAAAAAAGGTGTAATCGTGCCGAAACTGACCAGAAGTCTGGAGCGGGGAGAATCCTATGAGACTTACCAGTCCATCCCGGTGGAAGCAAAGATAACCGGGAAAACAACGGTAGAGATTACTCTGACAGAAGAAAAAATAATGATGTGGGGATTCGTTCGTTAGGAAAAACATAACGGGCGGGGCCTGTTTGTCGTACAGGAAAGATACAGAATCCGGAATGGGGGAGTATTCATTGAGGAAACCAAAAAGAAAAGGAATCGGGATTGCAGCAGCCGTAGTGCTTGTATTGTGTTTGCTTGCGGGAACCGGCGTAATCATAAGTAATCATCAAAATCAAAAGAAACCGGAAGAAAAGAAAGAGAAAGTCTATCAATCTCTTTCGGCGACGGATCGTGAAACCGCTGATTTGTATGAGGAACTTTATGAAACGGACGGGGAACAGGTCGCAAAGATACAGGCGGAAACAAACGACTGGGAGCAGACTGGCAGGAAATTAGAACAGGATTTTTTTACCATTCCGGAAAATACCAAGTACCAGATGGAACAGGAAGGCTACAGTCTGGATGATCTGGAACAGGCAGAGAAGCTGTCCGTAAAAACCGGAAGAAAAGCTATCGAGTTAGCAAAGGCAAAGGGAAAACATCCGAAAACAGGAAATGGTCTGATGTGGTGAAGGATAGAGAGATTCTCAGCACGGAAGAACAGTTGGGATTGTCAAAGGAGCAGATACAGCAGTTAAAAGACAAATCCCTCAGTAAAGCGGGACGGATAGAAGTGGCAGTATTGTTGTTGAATGAGACCTATACCTTTAAGGAGGTGCTGGAGCAGTTAGATGCCGGGAAAACGGTGAAGGAATTAACCAAACAGGAAGCAAAATAAAACAAGAACCGTGTAACTTTTATAGTGCTTAGTTTTACTATTGATAGTTATGTGATAAATATAAATGATTAAGAGTACAGAAAAAGGAGTGAATATTTATGGGAAAGATCCAAAAGATGATTACAGGAGTGGCAGTCACATTTTTGTGTGGTATGGCGGGGGTTGTTAGTAGTATCACCTGTCTGGCGGCAGGAGAATCCTATAACACGGCAACCGAAGCTGCCTATGGAGATACCTTCCGGAGCGTCTATGAAAACAGGCTTGCAAGTTCTCCGTTAGAAGCGGAGGAAGTCGATGGAGTGGATACTGCTACCGGTCATCTGATGCTTTCCCGTAATGACCTGTCATTGGATGGAACAGGTGACATGGACTTTGAACTGAACCGCTACTACGACAGCAATGAAGCCAACTTAGGTCATGCCACGGTGGAATATATTGAACAGCTAGAGGTGGATATCCTCTGGGTTTACTACACAGCGTCAGACGGTTTCCAAAGGCGTATTGTCGTGAATGCGGCCATCTGGAAAAACCATAAGAATGCCTTGAAAAACCTGTTAGTGAAATACGAAAAGGGCGAAGGCTGGAAAGGGGTATCCGTTAATGGCGAAAAGCACTATGAAAATGATACCCAGCGCACCAAGATCGTCAGCAATGAGGGGCACAACGTCTATGGACTGGCAAGCGGCTGGCGGTATGATTTCCCGTGGATTGAGACTGTCACATTGACTGAGGATGAAGGCTGGGGAAAGAATCCCACTTACCTTCACTATGGCAGTGCCAGGGTCATTTACATCGAAACCGAAGCGGATGACGCCACAAAGACCTATTCCATCAAAGGACTGGAAGGCTACGATTATGATGATATCAAACTGGAGGACTGGGATAAGACCGTAGACGGCATTGCCTGCAAATACCTTCTCCGTGACAAAAACGGACTCCGTACCTATTTCAATGAAGACGGTGTCATTGTGCTACAGAAAGACGCCCATGACAACACCATTACTATAACAGCAACGAAGCTGGAATCGGTCACCCAACGGTAGAATATCTGGATAAAATTGATGTGGATACGGTGTATTTACAGTTTCAGACACAGAGCGGGGATACGCATCAGATTATTGTGTGTACTTCTCTGATTAACAACCATAAGAAGGCACTTAAGGATTTATTGGATCTATCGGCTTATTTTAATATATGGAAAAAATTAAATATGGAATGGAGGTGAAACAATGTCATATATCAAGCCAGAACTGGTTGCAAAAGCAAAGGAAATGGACTTGTTGACCTATCTGAAAAACTATGAACCAGGACAACTTGTCAAACTGTCAGGTGGCGAGTATTGTACGAAGGAGCATGACAGCTTGAAAATTTCCAACGGAAAATGGTGTTGGTGGTCAAGAGGAATCGGTGATTCCTTTTTTGGAAGCGGTAGAAATTATTTTAGGACAGGCGGCAGTCAGACCGCCTGTCCTAATGCCACAGAAAGAAAAAAGGGAAAGGGGAGAACTTATCATACCCAAAATGGTTGCAAGTCCTACGACAGCATATTGGTATCTGACCGAACAGCGTATGATTGACTGGAAAATTGTCATGGATTGCTTTAGAAAAAAGCTGATAAAGGAAACGGAGAATCATGAGGTTGCTTTTATTGGATATGACGAAAATGGAGTAATCCGATGTATCAATTTAAGGGCAACAGATGATTCCGATTTCAAAAAAACAGTATATGGTTCGGACAGGCAGTTTGCTTTTCGGCTGGTAACGGAAAAAATCTTGTTCTTCATTTATACGAGGCAGCGATTGACTTACTTTCTTACCTTACCTTATTGAAAGAACAAGGAGTAGATTACAGGGATGGCAATTATATTTCGCTGGGAGGAATTTATCAGCCCAAAAAAGAAATTGAAAAAAGTACCGTTCCGGTTGCTTTGAAACGGTATCTTGCAGAACACAAAACAACGAAAATCATGGTATATTTTGATAATGATTTTGCGGGTAGGAAAGCGGCCGAAACCCTGAAAATTATATTGCTGGAATATGAGGTGAAAAATTATCCACCACCAAAAGGAAAAGATTATAACGATTATTTAGTTATGAAACGAGTAAGTGAATTAAAGAAAAAATCAAGGGAGGTCTGTCGATGAAATATTTGGCGGATTCCAGAGCAGAAGCTGAGGAAAAAGTAGAAAACGATTGGAATAATCAGCAGTATGTTCTGGATAATAAACATTTTGTAGGGGCGGAGTTTCATGCGAGAGAGACGGAAAGAGAAACAATAAAAGTCCTGCTAATTAAGCCCAATGTCAAACCGGAAGTCGCATATATCGGGACAGAATTGAAGGATATGCAGCGGGTTGTCGGTGGGTATATACAGGAGTATTAACCATTTGACGATGAAGCAGCGGTTGTCTGTAATGGTGAGGGAAAATAGACGGGCTGCCATTAAACCGGGCAATTTATTCACAAGAAGGAGAAATGATTGATATTATTGCAGGAACATTTTTTATCTGTGATGCACCGATAACAAGTGAAACTTTCCAAAGTTTATCAGATGAACAGATAAAAAAATATGATAAGATGTTCCGTGATCCGGAACGTTTTTACAGAGTGGGCGATGAAATTAAGGTACAAAAGATAAAATCTTCGAGGGGGATGGAGAGGTAAGTTTCAGGTTGTTATTATTGAAAACATGGTTTAATAGAGCAAGGTTTCAAGCGGGCAGGAGAGATGAGGAGCAGTATGTACTATACCCGCTTGTTAGGGGAAACCCCTAATACCCACTGAAAGAGCTAGACAAGAAGAAGTAAGTGATATATTCTTAAGAAAGATAGAGACTAATTTGTAGTATTGTATTGGTAATCTTAGTGGATAGGAGTGTTTGACATGGTATCGTTTTTTGGAATTATTGCATTTGTGGCTGCAAGTTATGGTTTGTATGCTCAAATTCATAAAAAGGAAATAGCACAAGCAGTTGCTGCGTATATTGTAACGGTTTTAACTATAATTATTGCTGTGGTTTCTTTTCAAAATTCGCCGAATACAACTCTCGTTGAACAAGAAGATATAGCCAAAGAAAGTGCCAAACCAACCTCAACTAGTACAATTCAACCTGTTGACAGTGAAGATGATGGAGAATCAGAGAAAAAACTTAATACCAAAGAAACTAACGAAACAGAAACTATGAGTTTTACTGGTAATAAAATTAGTGGCATTATGGACGGAGAAGATAGTAGAGAAGAACAGTATATGGCTACACAGACAGGAATATACAGGTTTGATTTTGATATAGATGATGTAAATAAAGGGTATTGCTTTTATATATTAGATTCAAAGCAAGAAGAAGTACAAAGGGGATATAGTTCTGATTCAGGTATTAATGCTTATATGGAAAGTGGTATGGAATATACATTAGTAGTAGAACATAGCGAACAAGAGGAAGAAGTTGAATATTGTATATCAATTCATTCGCCAGATGGAATTGAAAATATTGAGGGTAAATCAATTAAAGGTGAAATTAGTTATATTGGTCAGGAAAAAGAATATATATATTCAGCACAAAGATCAGGAATATATAGGTTTGATTTTGATATAGATGATGTAAATAATGATTATGTTTTTCAAGTTTACGATTCGAAAAATAATGAATTGTTATATAAAAATTTCTCTGATAAGGGTGGAACAATAGAATTAACCAAAGGGGATATTTACAAAGTTAAGGTAGTGCAAAATGAGGGGATGCCAAAGTATACAATAAAAATAGGAGTACCTAATAAAATTAAAGATGTACAAGAAGATAAAATAACAGGAGAAATAAAGTATAATGACCAAACAGATACATTTAATTATACCACACCGAGAACGGGTGTATATAGATTTGATTTTGAAATAGATGATGTAAATAATGAATATGATTTCAAAATTTTTGATGAGAAAAGAGAAGAAATTGTTAATACCTATTCTTCTAACGAAGGTAAAACTGTGGAATTGCAAAAAGGAAAGAAATATGAAATTCAGATAGGTCAGAATACAGGATTTGCTAAATATGCCATACAAATACATATTCCTAATAAAGTTTACACTATAAATAACAATGTTATCAGTGGAAGTATAAGTTATATTGATCAACAAAATGTATACTATTATACACCAAAAAGGACTGGTACTTACGGTTTTAGTTTTGGTATTAACAATGCCGAAAATAGTTATAGAATATCTTTGTTTGATTCTAAGAATGAAGTTATTTTCGATACATATAGTTCTAATGAGTGCAAAGAGGTGGAATTAAAAAAGAATCAAAAGTATAGATTGCATGTAAACTATTCACGGGGATTTGAAAAATATAAAATTTCAATAAAGCAAATTTAGCTTACATAGCCATTACGCTAACACCGTAGTGGCTTATTTTTTTTGTGAGGAGGTGAACACGTTGCGAAAACGATCTATCCGTGTCGGTGTCCGGTTCAATCAGTCAGAGCACGAGAGGTTTCAAAAACTGGTGGAGGATTCTGGACTATCGCAGGAGGAATATTTACGCCAGTTAGTGCGTGGTGTTGTACCGAGGGATGCCCCGCCACCGGACTACTACAAAATGATGCGGCAGCTATACCACATTGGAAATTTGCTGAATCAGATTGCGAAAAAAGCTCATGTGTTAAATGTCATGGATGTCAAACGCTATGACGAAGCTGTGGCAGAGTTTGAGCAGGCAGTGAAAATAATTACTGAAGCAGTCATTTTGCCAAAGGAAAAGTGAGGTGTCCGATGGCAACAACAAAGATATGGGATGTGAAAGGGTGGCTGGGGAAAGTGGTTATCTATATTGAAAACCCTGCGAAAACAGAGAATCCAGCTTTTTATCAGAAAGCTGATATGACAGAAACACAGGCACAGGGACTGACGGATGTCATTGAGTATGCGGTCGATTCTAATAAAACCGAAATGCAATATTATGTGTCAGCGCTTAACTGTTCCACACTGACTGCAAGAAATGAAATGATGGCGGTCAAAAAACGTTATGGGAAAGAGGACGGGATCGTTGTTTTTCATGGATACCAGTCTTTTGCAGAAGGAGAAGTGACACCGGATATGGCCCATGAAATCGGTGTGCGGTTGGCGGAGGAACTTTGGGGCGAACGGTTTCAGGTGTTGATTGCTACGCATCTTGATAAGGCAAACCATATTCACAACCATTTTGTCTTAAACTCGTTTTCCTTTCTGGATGGCAGGCGATATAAGGGTTTTACGCACAGAGCTGCAGTCGTGCAGTAGTTGGCAACACTCTGATGAGATATTGAAATGTTGTGGATGTCCTTAAGTGCCTGAGAAGTTTTGCGGAGAGACAGTCCAAGATTGACACGATATGTCAGACAGAGCGACATGACATGTGAGTCAAATTTAGTAAACCGTAATGATGATGCATTTTGGAGAAGGAAAGACAGATCCATCTTAAAGAAATCTATCGTAAATTCACGGTAGATGTAATGGAGTTTATATCTGATTTTTCCATGTTCCTCATCAAGATGATTTTTCTCTATTTTTTTGAGATTATAGAGATAGTAAGAGCATTTAGGGTTTACACATTTATGGATGATGAAATGCTTTCTGCTTTTGATGGGAACAAGACTGTGACAGCAATGAGGGCAGTTTAACCGATGATTTTTTGAAAAACGGTTATCTTTAGTGGGCGAAAAACGGGACTGACAGACTTTGCATAAGACTTGAGATTTCTTTTTCCCGTCATTCCACATCAGATAATCTACAGGAGCATCGCAAGCCGGGCAGCGGCAGGAGGAAGGGATATCGCAGGCAACCCGTCGGAATACCGGGCGAAGCGTTTTGTGGTAGCGTTTCTGATAGTATGGGATAAGATCTTTCCAGTTCCATTCCTGTTGAAAAGAAATGATGCGTGGAAGCTGGTCGATCTTATATCTCTGGTATTTTGGGGAATGTGAGTCGTCAAAGGACCACTGTTTGAGAGGTATGTATTGCAGATAAAGTTTAATAATTGACCAATAATTTTACGTTGGTAATTGATGTATTGAAGTAAATAAAGTATAATGTCCATGAGCAATGAAATCCTTTCGTGTTTTGTTTTTGTGGAGATTACATTATACATCAAAAAGGGGGACTGGTCCTATGTCAAGATTTAGTACAAGTTAAAATGAGTTTTTCTCATTCTAACCTGCCAGCAATTCCAAAGTTGCCTGTTGATACAATCCTTCAAAATCATCGGGTGACATATAATCGCAATGACTATGAATTCGTTTGGTATTATAAAACGTTTCCAAGTATTCAAATACCAGGCGGTATGCATGTTTGTAATTGCTGATCTTAAAGCGGTTCAGCCATTCCCGTTTTATCAGCGAATGAAAGGATTCGATACAGGCATTATCCCAAGGAAAAGCTTTCTTGGAATAGCTTCGATTCATTTTTGCTGTTGCCTGTTTATATTCTTTCGATACATACTGGCTGCCTCTGTCACTGTGGATGATCAAAGGTAATTCGGTGCTGCGTTTTGCTTTTGCTTTGTTTATAGTTTCAATCACACAGGATGTTTCCAATGTTTTGGAAAGCGTCCATGCAATGATCTTTCTTGAATACAGATCCATAATGCTGGTCAGATATACAAAACCTTCCATCGTCCAGATATATGTGATATCTGAACACCAGACTGCATTTGGACGTTCAGGATTAAACTGCTCATCAAGGATATTTTGCAATTCATTACTGAAATCGGAATCCTTGGTTGTTACTGTCCATGGACGGATCCATTGGGCTTTGATGCCCATTTGTTTCATGTATTTACCGACAGTTCTTTCAGAAATGTTTTCCCCTGTTTTACGTAATTCCCTTGTGATCTTAGGGGCACCATAATTCTGATGAGAATTGTCATAAATCTTTTTGATCTTGTCCTTGAGCAGTTTCCTGCGTTTGGCAGTATCGGATGGTATATGCCGTTTCCATGCGGCATACCCTGACCGTGAAACGCCTAAATATTTTAACATTCCGGAAACAGAAACCCGGCGTCCTGCTTTTTTTGCGTTTTCTGCTTTAACGGTAACTTCGAGATAAACAGCTTCCGTTATTCGCCCAGAATGTTTATGGCTTTTTTTAGCACATCAAGCGCGTCCTTGGCATCACGCAATTCTCTCTTCAGACGGGCGATCTCTTTTGCCTCATCCGAAGAATAATTGCCGGATCCACGGCATTTCAGATCACCGGATTCCCGCAGCTCCTTCTGCCATCTGGACAGAGACTGCTGGCTGATGCCTAGATTTGATGCACAGCCGACCAATCCCAGTTCACGGTGATCATGATAGTACTGGACGGCATCCAGTTTAAACTGTTTGTCAAAATGTTTTGCCATGATAAATTCCTCCTTCAGTACGATACTTTTATTGTATCACTAATCGACGGAATGAAAAGCTCTCACTTTGACTTGTACTATTTATATTCTAACACCAGACATTGTTCTTTTTATTGCAAAACCCCATAAAATCAAGGTTTAGAACAATAAAACTAGGTAGTGGCTTGACAATACCCAATAGAGAGAGAGGATACAAAAATGGTAACAGTAGAAACGTATATTAAACATAGGAATTGTTTTATTAAAATTGAACCTGATACTGACATAGAATTTATTACTGATGTTTGTTATTTAGAAGGAGCAATTGTAATAAAATATTATACTCAAGAGATTATGGGATTAAAACAATATGATTTGATTAATCATTTGTGGTCATACTTCATAGATGCAATAGATGAATTAATAGAAGGAAAAAGGGAAACGAGTTTTTGGTTTCCTGACCAACCTTTAAATGTGATATTGAGAAACGAAAAAAATAATCGGAATGGACTTTTGATAATTATAGGTAAAAAGACATATATGGTAGAAAAAAAAGAATTTTTTTTAGAAATATTATCTGCTGCAGATGTTTTTTGGGAATTATTAGCACAATGTGATGTAAGTGTTTTAGAGAGAAAAAATAAAATACAAGAAATAAGAAAAAAATTATGAAGTTAGACATAAAGTTTTCTAGTTTGCGAGTGATATGTATCAGACGAAGGAAAGATATTTGGAACGATGGAAGAAAGGAAACGGAGATTGGAGTTTTTATGAGGAGTGGCTAAATTAAATCTCAAATAGAAAAGGAAACGAAAACAGAGGCGAAGGCTTCATAACATTTAAGGAAAGGAAATTTTGGTAGGGTGACAACCACACGAAAAAATTCCGAATAATAAAAGTATGGTAGTATATCCATGCCGATGTGGAAAAGGATGAATGAGAAAATTATGGAGAAAGTGCTTGATTTTTTGGAGGACAAAAAGCATACTGTGGTTAGGATGTGACGGAGATATATAAAAATGGCAAGGCCAAGAAGACCGAAAGTGGATGTATGCCTGATGGAATATGAGTACGACAGAAAAAAATATGCCAAGCGTCACAATCAAACACTTGCACAAACATTGCGATTAGAAGTCGAGAAGATGATTGCATTGTTGCAAACCCCTATAGATTCTTTTTGTTTATTATAATTAAAGGATTCAAAAGGAAGAGTTTTCTATAAGGAGAGATATCGCAGTGAAGACGCCTTGTATAGATTTACATATTCCGATGCTTATGGCAAAAGGACCTCAGTCTATTCAAGGGATTAAAAATGAGTGTTCCAGATCGGATGTAGGATTTAATCTGCGGTAAAACTGCCGTAGGTGGGAACTATAATTCGACGCGTGACACAGTAAGTGCTCCAAAACATAGCGTTACTGACAAATAACACTCATTTTGCTATGATATCAGTAACCAATGAGTGAGCGTTATACAGAGACAGCTTCAGCAGAAACAGCAAGAAGTGATGTGGCAGCAACATCATTACCATTTACAGCAGGGGAAAACGGAAGTTATACGAGATTTATTCAGTGTTATTTAGAAGATAAAGAAAGACTCGATCAATATTTATTTCCGTTAGTTAATATTGGAGCCCGAAATAATGTTAATATTGCAGATAAAGAATTCCTTGAGGGAAGGATTAAAATACCAAAAACTGTAGAGGAACAAACTAAAATTGTTGATATGTTTGAGGATATTAACCACCTCATCACTCTTCATCAGCGAGAATCAATATTTGCTTTTATACTAAAGAACATAACACATCTGTGAGTGACATAAGTGGGAATTATATAAATGTGACTAATCCTATAAAAGTATACTTTTATAGGAGATGTTTCACATGTAAAGTACGAATGAGTATGTTACTGATTTTGATCATCTTCATTTACGCATTGAAGAAATTTTACAAGACCGTGGAATAAGCAAGACGAAGGTCTGCAAAGAGCTGGACATTCCACATACAAATTTCAACAGATATTGTCAGAACAAACAGACACGATGGGACTTGAAGTTTTTATGTAAATTGTGTTTGTACTTGAAGGTAGACTTAGGAGAATTGACAGAGTACATACCGCCAAACCTGGAAAGTAAATGAATATGAATCATTAGTAAAGAATTAAGAGGAACATGTCAGGAACATGATTCCTCTTTTCTTTTTGCACAAAAGAAAAGAGGCGGCTGTGTTCTGGTGGAGAGAAGGGAGAAGAACACAGATGGGGCGAACGACCAGCAAAAAGATGATTCCGTTATTGTTGCTTAGGATACTATGGATCCATGCGGATAAGGATCATATGATCTCGATGGAATATATATGTGACAGATTGGAGGATGAATTTGAATCGGAAAGAAGGATGGGGAGACCGGCATTGCGGAAACTGGTATCCTCTAACATTCGTCAGCTCAATCTTTTTTTCCATGAAACGCAGTGGTGCTTGAATGAGGGAGAGGAACTTCAGATCTGTGAGAAAGCGATTGCCAACCCGGAGCAGCCCGGCGGCTACATCAAGGTATATTGTCTGAACGACAGATTGTTTTCAGATACGGAGATACGCATGCTGCATGACAGCATATTATTTTCACCCGGCGTGGACGATGGATGTGCCAGTCGGATTCTGGACAAATTAAAACGATGTGCAAGCAAATATTTTGGAAGCTGGTTTGAATATGTGAAATACCGGGAAACATTCAAGCGATGCCAGTGTGAGCGGCTTTTTCAATATCTAATGGAGATCGGAAAAGCAATCAAGAAAATCAGAAAAATAACATTCCGGTATCGGAAAAACGGGAAACTATCGGACAGAGTATATACAGTAACACCATATTTCCTGGTCATTAGCGGCGGCTGGTATTATCTCATTTGCAATACGGATGGGAAGGACAATCTGTCGCATTACCGCATTGACCGGATGCTGCAGGTGGTGATGCACCCGATGGAGCAGGGAAAGTGTATGAGTCAATTGGAGGGTATCGATTCTTCCTTTGAAATCTTACGATATATGGAGGAACATCCGAGAATGTCCTATGAAAAGCCGGTGAGTGCCACGCTTATGGTGGAGGAATATCTTGTTGAAGCAGTGGAAACGGAATTTCGGACCACTTCTAAGATAAAGACGCAAGAGCATCTTTTTCGGATACGGATCATATCCACCAAGACGGCAATCTGTAATTGGATCATAAACCTGAGTGAACATATCAAGATCGAAACGACATCAGATCCGAGCATCATCGATCAGTTGTGTCAAAAGGCACAGTGTATTATAGAAAATTATCAGAAAATAAATAAAATCACATAATTCTCCGAAAATTCCAAAATAATGGGAATTTCACATTGTACAATCTCCTCGATGTAAATGTCTAAATCGTATGATAAATCATATGATTTCATGCGAAACATATAGGTTGAAAGATAAGTCGGCTCAAAAGTATACTAATTGTGGTTACAAATTGAGTATTGCAAGGGGGAGAGACAGATTAGCGGTACAGTAAGAAAAAGATTGATGGATTATCTGCGGGAAAATAATATGACGGCATACCGTTTTGCAAAGAAAAGCGGAATCCCACAAAGTACGATATGGAGTATCTTGAAAAAGGAAGACTATGAGGTGCGGGAGAAAAACATTCGGAAAATATGTAAAGCAATGGGAATATCAGCAAGTGAGATCATGGAATCCGAAGAGGAAGCAAAACGAAACCTCAGAGCAGGTGAGATCCCGGTGATGCATAAGTATCGAAAGCTGGATAAAAGCGATCAGTTTCGTGTACAAGGGTATATGGATGCATTACTGGAAAAGCAGGACGGGGAGAAGAGTACATCATGAAATCACCCAAATGACGAAAAAAATTGTTAGCGTAATTAAGTTTTCGGAAAATTAAATATTGAAAAGGGCAGTTCCTTTG
>OJMI01000460.1_pt1 | contig 54297 bp, 85 predicted proteins | sample 1597131 | NCBI WGS metagenome assembly OJMI01 (sample SAMEA2452116, study PRJEB22498) | human gut metagenome | reverse complement strand
ATATTCCGCACAGATTGGTAGTTCCGGATATTCCGCACAGATTGGTAGTTCCGGAGATTACGCACAGATCACGTCAGAAGGAGAAGATTCAGTCATATGTTGCGCAGGTCACAATTCAATTGTGAGAGCAAAGAAAGGAAGTTGGATTACTCTTTCTGAATGGGAAAGATCTCTTGAAAAAGATAGATGGATTCCGAAATGCGTAAAAACGAAATTTGTTGACGGAGAAAAAATTAAAGCAGATACATTCTACAGATTGGAGAATGGGAAATTTGTAGAGGTTAAGGAGGATAAGCAAGATGGTAATTAAGTTAAAAAGAATGATTCTGGAAAATTTCATGTATTACATGGCGGTAATGCTTGATTTTCCGCAGATTGCCAAAATTTTGGCAAAGAACGGCAAGGGGAAGTCATCAATTGTCAATGCCTTTATGTGGTGCTTGTTCGATTGCGACTACGAATTGAGAAGCAATCCAAAGGTACGCAGAGAGGTTGACGGAAATCCGGTTGAGGACAATGACGTTTCCGTAGAACTGGTACTTGACGTGGATGGAAAAGAAGTTACCATGCGTAAAGTGCAGAAACGCAAGCATTCCAAAGACGGTACTACTTACAAGGACAATAACGAATACTACATAAACGATGTTCCGAAGACAAAGAAAGAGTTTGAGGAATATCTTGGTATTGATATGTCCGTGCTGAAAATGTCAACAAACATCAACGGATTTCTGAATCAGAAACCGGCTGACATGAGAGAATTTTTATTTAATACGGCAGATTCCATGTCTGATTTTGACATTGCTAAAAAAACGGATGGATTGCAGGAACTTTCTTCTCTTTTGGAAAACTACACCACAGAGGAAATCAAGGTGATGAATCAGAAGAAAGTGAAAGACGTTGACGAATCTCTTCCTATATTAAAGGAGCAGATTGAAGAAAAGCAGAGAGATATCGCCAGCAAGCAGGAAACCAACGTTTCCGACTTTGAACTTTTAAAAAAAGATTTGGAATCAAAACTTGATGCGAATGTCAAGGTGCAGACAGACAACGATAAATTGATCACGGAATTTGACGATGCGGTCAAGGATGTTATGGATCTGAAATTCGAACTGTCCGGAATGGAGCAGAAAGCCAATTCAGAGATTGCTACCAAGAAGAACAGTTTGGAGAACAAAAAAGACGAAATTTTGGGGAAAATCGGACGATTTAAGGGCGAGTTATCTAGGTTGAGTAGTGATTTGGCACTCCAAACCAAATTGATCTCGGACAATAAGCGGAAGAAAGACGAGCAGGCAACATTATGGAAGATTGCAAATGAGCGGAAATTTGATGAATCAAGCCTTGTTTGTTCTTATTGCGGTCAAGAATACCAGGAAGAGAAAAAAGAGGAAATGCGGGCAGAATTTGAAAGCCACAAAGCGGATGAATTGAAACAGATTGTGGAAAGAGGAAATGCCTTAAAGAAAGCAATTGACGATTCAAAAATCCTCTTGAAAAACATTGAGGAAAATATTCAAAAGAAAAATGAGGAATCGGAAAAATTGACTGCTGAATACGATTCCGTTGAGAAAGAGTTGGAATCTATCAAGCCAATTGATGTCAAGCAGTCGGACAAATACAAAGAGATTGAATCAAAAATTGCTGATCGAGAAGATTCGATGAAAAAGATGCAGGATCTCAAAGACATCAAAGCGGAATTAAAAACAGAAGAAGAACGAATCCGTTCTGAATTGGCAGAAGTGGACAGAAAAATTTCCGCTGCTAATACGGAATCAGACGAAATCCGGTTGGAAGAATTGAAAAAGTCCAAATTTGACAAAGAACAGGAAAAGGCAGATGCAGAGAAAATCTTGGATTTGCTGAAAGAACTGGAGAAAGCCAAAAATGAGGAATTATCGGAAGAAATCAATTCTAAGTTTGGCATTGTCAATTGGCAGTTGTTCGAAACCGCCAAGAACGGAAACTATAAATCCGTTTGCGTTCCGATGATTGACGGCAAGTCTATTTTGACAACGATGTCCAACAAGGGAAACAGAATCCTTGGCAGAGTAGATATCTGTCGTTCGATTCAGAAAATCAGCGGTATAAATTGCCCGATTTGGTTGGATGATTTGGAATCATTAGACGAGGAAAATCAGAAGAAAGTCGCTGAAATGGTGGAAAGCCAGTTGATTATGTTGGCAGTATCAAACAATGCGGAACTGGAAATTAAGGAGGTTTGATATGAAACTGTATTTTTACACGGCAAACACAATAAATGGTTATTGTAACAAATTAGGTGTTGTAGTTACCGTTTGCGAGGCAGAGGAAAAACAGAAAACCTATCAATCTGTTAGTGGTATATTTCCAAATTTTGTTTCCAGAATAAGAAAGGATGACATCGGAAAACTTTTGAGGGATAACGTTATCCTTACGGAGCCAAATTTTGAATATGCCAAGAAAATTTTCGTTAATGCGGCAGAGGCAAAAGTAAATGGTGCTAGAGAGCATCTTAAAAGAGCAGAACGTGAATTAGAAATTTTAAGAGAAAGCGAGGAATGATTATGGGATTTAAGGTTGGAGATATTGTAGAGGTTATTGATAATGGATATTCGTTTACAAATAATGAGTATTTCTTTATCGAAAATAAAATTGCTTTAAAAACTGCAACTCGATATACTTATGGTTCTCTTCCCCCCAATGGATTAACTGGAAGAATTGTCGCAATTGGAGACCTTGAGTTTTATGATTACAAAGGAATAGTAATTCAAGATGACACCAATCGGGAGATGTGCTGCTTGGTCGGAGAACCTGGCTTAAAATTTCTTAAAAAAAATGAATTTAAGCCACATCTTGAATGTACGAAGATTTTTAAAGTCAATTATGGAACTATTGGAAAACAAACAAACCTTGTCGATTGCTACGGAAGACCGTTAAAGGTCGGAGATACTGTTATAATTCGTGCTAAAGATGGAGGCACATCTCCAGAGGTTCCGATTGTCGAAGACCAGCTTGGTTGTTGTTTTCCTATAGGGTATTCACCTTTTGTAGATAAGGAAATGCTTATAAGGATAAGAGATTGCGATGAGATTCCAGATGGAGAAAAGGTTGGAATTATTGAATATGTAAAGGAAGAGAGGTAGAAAAAATGGCAGAGAAGAATGAAGTAGTTGTACAGGAAGAAAAAAAGGAAGTAGCGGCACATAATAACAAGGTAACAGATTATAGTCTTGGTATTTTTGGAACATCGGACAATTTTGTTATGGCGATGCAGATGGCAAAGGCATTGTCAGCATCGACTATTGTTCCAGCGATATACCAGAACAATTCGTCAAACTGTTTGATTGCTATTGAGCAGGCACAAAGAATGAAAGTAAGTCCAATGATGGTAATGCAGAATCTTTATCCCATCCAAGGAAAGCCTTGTTGGAGCGCACAGTTTTTGATTGCGCAGGTAAACAATAGCGGAAATTATGATATCGAATTGCAGTACGATGAAAAGCAGAAAAACGGAAAGCCTTTTTCTTGCCAATGCTGGACGATGAAAGCAGGAAGAAGAATTGACGGCATGGTAGTTGACATGGATATGGCAGATGCCGAGGGATGGACAAAGAAAAACGGTTCAAAGTGGAAAACGATGCCACAGTTGATGTTGAGATATCGAGCCGCATCATTTTTTGCAAGATTGAACTGTCCGGAACTTACAATGGGACTTTACACCAAGGAAGAAATTATTGACGGAGATTTCAAAGAATATCCGTTGGAAACGATGCAGGAGCAAGTCGAAAAGGAGATCTCTAACGGTGCTAATTCAGAAGATTTTGAATCGGCAGCAGTTGAACCGGAATTTATGGAGGACGAAGAATGAGACTGATAAGCCAAGACGGAACATTTGATGTTCCATACGATCAAGTAGTAATTCAGCGGTATAGTGATGGCATTTACTGGCTGAATAAAAACCTTATTGGAGTTGAATCTGGAATTTCCGAAGATTTTAAAATTGCTTCTTATTCAAGCGAAGCAAAGGCAATTAAGGTCATGGAAATGGTAAGAAAAAAATACAACAATAATGTGTTTTATCATTGCATAGCCAATACAGATACTTTCGAAAAATGTATGGCATTTTTGAGCGATGAAAAATACGAAGAAACAACGAGTGAGTATTTTCAGTTTCCAAAGGACGATGAAGTCGAGGTGCAGGAATGATTTTGAAATGCCTTGGTAGCGGTAGTAGCGGAAATTGCTATCTTTTGACTGATAGCAATGGCAAAACCCTTATCCTTGATTGTGGTCTTTCAATCCGAGAGATAAAAAAAGGATTGAATTACGATTTGCGGTGTGTGGCTGGGTGCATTGTTACCCACCACCACAAAGACCATAGTAAGTCGGCAAAAGAACTTGAAGAGATTGGAATTGAGGTTTATAAGCCTTACGAAGAGTGCTACAAGGCAATGAATTTCAAGAAAGCACCATTTCTTATTTCTACGGTTCCTATGCAAGATAAGGATGGAAAGTTTTGCCACACAAACACGGATGGTAGCGAGTGTCCGTGTTACGGATTCATTATCAGCCATCCAGAAATGGGTAACTTGCTTTACGTGACCGACACGGAATTTGTCAAGTGGAGATTCAGAAACCTAAATCACATTTTGGTTTCGTGCAATTACCAAAAGAAGTACCTAAGCAAAGTGGCAGGAAAACGAGAACACGTTTTTCGAGGGCACATGGAACTGGAAACAGTCAAAGATTTTGTAACCGCAAACAATTCAAGCACATTGCAGAACGTCATACTGTGCCATATGAGCAAAGAATCGGCAGACCCCAAAGAATGTATGCAAGAGGTTAAATCGGTTCTTGAATCGGCAAACGTGGACGTTGCAGAGCCTAACAAAGAATGGATTTTAAAGAAAGGAGATGAATGTCCGTTTTGAAAACAGAAAAAAGAATAAAAAAACTAATTAAGTTTTTGAAAAATGAATTTAAGCACGGAATACAGATGTTTAATTCTCCATCTCTTTCAGGTGATGAAAGAGAGATTATTTATAATCAGGATGGCATAGTTGTATTGCACAGTTATTACTATGAATACATAGAAATATATGGAATTTCTACCAAAGAATTTAAAAAGGTTATGAAAAAATCCGGCGGATATTAAGACAGAAAATAAATTTTAGGAAAGGAAGATTGAAATGATTAAATTTGATAAGAAAAAAGTGGTAATTAAAGGAAACCAAAATGATTTAATGGCACAATGGACTTTCATTGGAAATGCGATTTATAAATCTATGAAAGCGCAAATTGGCGAGGAAACCGCAGAAAAACTAATGAGACGTTGTGCTGAAAATGTTTTTAAATCTGAAAAACAAATTGCGGAAGAAATATTGGAAATTTTTAAAAGAAAACAGGAAAAAGAAAGCGAGGAATCTGACAATGAATAAAGTAATTTTGCTTGGAAATCTTACAAGAGATCCGGAAATCAGATATTCACAAGGGGAAAAACAGATGGCGGTTGCTAGATTTTCCCTTGCGGTAAACCGTAGATTCGCCAAAGATGGAGAAACAAGCGCTGACTTCTTGAACTGTACCGCATTTGGTAAAACCGCTGAATTTGTCGAGAAGTATTTTCGGCAGGGCAGCAGAATGGGGATTGTTGGAAGAATTGAAAACAACAATTATACCAACAAAAACGGAGAAAAGGTTTATTCCGTTCAGATTATAGTAGAAGAAGTTGAATTTGCAGAAAGAAAATCGGCACAAAGTAACAATCAAACACAAAATCAGAATCAGCCGGCACAGACAAATGGTGCCGATGATGATTTTATGAATATTCCAGACGGAATCGAAGATGGATTACCGTTTAATTAAAAGAAATGGGGGAAACAAAATGAATAAATCGACATTGGAAATGGCTAGAGATCTGGTCGCAAGACTGGAAGCGGAAGAAAAAGAAGAAAAGGTGCAACTTAAAGATTTAAAACCGGGCGAAACTTTTATGATTGGAGAGCATGAATTTATCGTTCTGGAGCAAGTTTTTGAGGTTAATGGCGGTGATTCTGATTTAACAGGTGTTGTATCTAAGAATTTCATGCTTGAAAACGTAGCATTTGATTCAGATGCAAGAAATTATCGTGCTTCCGTTCTGAAAGACAAAATCGAAGATGAAATTTTGCCAATCATTGAAAAAGAAGTCGGAGCAGAAAATATTGTCGGAAACTTATGCGACTTGCGTTCTGTTTGCGGAGAAAACGAGTGTGGAATGTTTATGTCAAAAGTACGTCCGATGACTTTTGACGAGGTTAGAAAATACCATGAATTTATCCCAAATGAAGATTTGGATGATTGGTGGTGGACTTGCACGCCTTGGGGTTCAGATAAAAATGGTAATGTTAGAACAATCGCTACGGTTTCGCCGGACGGCCACGTCGGCGCCAGTTATTGCCGCACCCATACCGGTGTTCGCCCATTCTGTATCTTGAAATCTGACATCTATGTGTCAAAAAATAAGTAAATATCAGAAAATGGGTGGGAGTAAATTTAAAGTTAGGAAGTGATAAGTTTGAGCAGATATCAGAACATTGCAAGGGCAAAAGCAATTGAAAGTGAAAACAAGAAAAAATTGTTGAAATTGAATCCAGAACTGAACGATGAAAGCGGAATTTACTTCTTTCTTCGGGAAGATGAAAACGGATTCAGATTTGCTTACATTGGACAGGCGGTAAAGATACTTACGAGATTAGCAAGCCATATGACAGGGTATGAGCAACATATTGACCTTAGTTTGCGTAAGCACAAGTTATATGACGAGCAGAAGAACCCTCATGGATGGAGAGTGGAGTTTCTTAATTTCCCAGAAAGCGAGCTTGATGAAAGAGAGAAGCACTTCATCAAATTGTATGCAGATACTGGATATCAATTAAGAAACGTCAGCCTTGGCGGTCAGGGAGAAAATCGTGCAAGTGGTTCTATCGGAGAAAGAAAAGCACCTAAAGGCTATATGCAGGGCATACAGCAAGGCAAAAAAGTATTGGCAAGGGAATTATCCCATATCGCAGAAAAGCACCTTAAAATCGAAATTAGAGAGGATAAGGCTGGCAATAAGGTGTCGCAGAAACAGTATCAGAAGTTTATGGAGTTATTGAAAGTGGGGGATGATTGATGGGTGTGATTTCGGATAAGTTAAAGAATTTGCAAAAGACATACAAAGAAAACAACTATGCAGAATACGATCAGATACTTCATTTTGCCATTGAAATTGCAGAGGAAGAAGAAAACAAATATTGCGAATGGCACATTGTTGATAAACCTAACGGATTGCCTGTTTATCATACTGGTTGTGGACAAATAAGAATTTGTTGTGCGACAGGAATTGATATTTATTGCAATAATTGCGGAAAGAAAATTAAAGTTGTAAGAGATTTGAAAGGAGGCGATGTGGAATGAAAATTTTAAGCAAGAAAAAATACGAAATAATCCAAGAAAAAATGGATAGAGCGTATTCTGAAAATTCGGAATTAAAAAGGAAATTAGAAGCATTGCAATACAATATCGAGAAAGAAAGTCCGGAATCAAACTGTGGAAAAACTTTTTGCGGTGCTTGCAAAAATGGATATCAAGTATCTAGTGGGTTATATACTCAATATGCTTGCCTTTTAAATGTTCCGTGCGAAAAATTTGAAATAAAGAGGTAAATGAGAATGAAATTAAAAGAGTTAAAAGAAAATGTTGTAGTAGATATCAAGTCAGAAAAACAATGCCATGTTCTGATGAATTTACTGGAAAACGCAGGATATCCAACATTTACCCAAAGATTTTCCTATCCTAGTGGCTATTTTTTAAAAGTGGTAGAAATTTATCCGGCAGATAAAAATTATATTGCATTATATGGTGGCAAGCCAACACAAAATAGTGTTTCATTAGAGGATGTTGTCGAGTTGGAAGTTAGAGATTCCGCAGTTTTGGATGATCTGTTAGTGATTGTTTATGACAACATGGACGGAGATAAACCTAGTTATGCTTGTAAATTTGGCGAAGAATCGTCTTGGAAAACTCTTCCATGTTTTGATTTAAAAACGTTTATTGAATTTTATAATGGAAAATACGATTGCAAGCCGGTCAATTCTTCTGTCAAGATTGATAATGAAATCATTAAGGATATCATTGTTTATTACGGAAAAGACGCACAGTCTACAGTTTGTATGGAAGAATGTGCGGAACTTATCCAGGCAATCAGCAAACAAAAACGAGGGAAGTCAGATAAAAACCACCTTGCGGAAGAAATGGCAGATGTTTTGATTTCAATTGAACTCTTAAAAGAAATCTACGATGTCTCAAACGATCAGATAAATGAATGGATAGATAAAAAGCAGAAAAGAATCCGATCGAGAATGAAATAACCTACAAACTACAGAACTTGAAGAAAAGGGGGTGCAGCACTCCAATGGGTAATTTCATTAAGATTGACCGAAAAATGCTGGAATGGGAATGGTGGCAAGATATTAACACATCGAGATTGTTTCTCTTTATGCTTTTATCTGCCTACTGGAAAGATGGAAGATATAAAGGTGTTGAGATTCCAAGAGGTTCGTTTCCGGCATCAACCGCCGATTTGGCAAAAGCAACATCACTTACGGAAAACGAAATCAGAACTGCCGTAAAGCATTTGAAAAGCACAGGCGAGATTACAAACAAAAACCATGGTAAATACACCGTATTTACGGTGGTTAAGTATAATGAGTATCAAGAGAATTACAATCAGAATGCAAACAGAATGCAAACTGTTGACAATCAGATAACGAACACAATATTAAAAGAAGATAAGAATGAGAAGAAAAGAAAGAAAGATAATATTCCGTATGCGGAAGTTATTTCTTACTTGAACGAAAATGCAGATACCAAGTTTAAATCTGATTCCAGTAGCACACAGAGATTTATCAAGGCTAGATTTGCAGACGGATTTACTTTGGAAGATTTCAAGAAAGTGATAGATGTAATGTGTGAAAAATGGAAATCTAACGAGAAGATGAAACAGTATCTGCGACCACAGACATTGTTTGGTACCAAGTTTGAAAGTTATTTGAATTTGGCACCAAAGGATAAAAAACATAGAGTAGAAAAGCCGAAAGCAGAAATTGCTAGAGAGACTAAAGATGAGGAACCGGAAATGTCTGACGAAGAATGGACTGAAATGGAGGCAGGCAAATGAGATATGCACCGTATGAATTCAATCCGAGCGATGCGTATGATTTTGCCCGGCACGTAGGAATCCTTTGTAAGGAACGAGGGGATGAGTTGTTTTTTAAGACTTGTCCGTATTGCAAACCAAGAGCGACACGTGGAAATGTTAATACATTTTCCATCAATCTCAAAACAGGACAACACAAGTGCTTACGTGCAAGTTGTGGTGTTTCCGGAAATATGATAACTCTTGCAAGAGATTTTGACTTTTCTCTTGGAACAGAGATTGACGAATACTACGCACCGAAGAAAAAGTACCGAGAACTTCCTCAACCGAAAGAACCGGTAATTCCAAAACCAGAAGCACTACAGTATTTGGAAAGCCGCGGTATATCGGAAGAAGTTGCAAAGAGGTACGAAATAACGGTGCAGACCAAAAATCCTAACATTTTGGTGTTTCCATTCTACGACGAAAATGGAAAACTTAAATTTGTTAAGTACCGTAAAACGGATTTTGACAAGACCAAGGATACCAATAAAGAATGGTGCGAATCAAAGACAAAACCTATTTTGTTTGGTATGAAACAATGCGACACTAGTTTTAAACGACTTGTAATTGTAGAAGGTCAGATGGATTGTTTGGCAGTTGCTACGGCAGGAATAAACAATGTTGTATCTGTTCCGACAGGCGCCAAAGGATTTACGTGGGTTCCTTATTGTTGGAATTGGCTTTGCAAATGGGAAGAAATTATCGTATTTGGCGATTATGAGAAAGAGACTATATCTTTACTGGATGAACTTTCAAAACGTTTTAAAACGAAGATTAAGCACGTCAGAGAGGAAGATTATCTTGACTGTAAAGACGCAAATGAGATTCTTCTTAAATATGGTAAGGAACAAGTCATAAAATGCGTTGAGAATGCGATACCGATTCCGGTAGAAAACGTGATTGACCTTGCTGACGTAAAAGACGTGGATCCGTATTCACTTGAAAAGATACCAACAAGAATACAAGAGGTTGACAAGCTCTTGTGTGGCGGCTTGATATTTGGATGTGTCAACTTGATAACTGGGAAATCCGGAAAAGGTAAATCCACTTTGGCAAGTCAGATTTTAGGAAATGCGATTGATTGTGGCTACAACGTGTTTGCTTATTCCGGGGAATTGCCGAACTTCCTTTTTAAGTCCGCTATAGATTTTCAATCCGCTGGTCCGCAGAATGTGATTGAAGAAAATTGTGGCGAGTATGTCCGTCGCTACGTTCGTAAATCAGCCAAAGAAGAGATTGAAGAGTGGTACCGAGGAAAATGTATGTTATACGACAGAACTATGGTAAATGACGAAGATACCGACCTTTTAAAGACTATTGAACAGATGATTATAAGTCAGAATGTAAGAGTGATTCTGATAGACAATCTTATGACGATGATTAGTCAGACGAATGTCAAAGGAAGTAAGTTGGATTCACAAAGCAATATATCCCATAAATTAGAGGATATGGCTAGGTTCTACAACGTTTGTATTATTTTGGTAGCGCACAAAAGGAAAGATAGTGGTATTGATGATGAAGATATGGATGATTCAATCCGTGGAGATTCCGATATTGTCAATTCCGCAGGGGTAATCATTCATTACAACGTCAACAAGGACGAGGTGGACATGGACGAGTTTCCACGAATTATTGCAGTTACCAAGAATCGTGTGTTTGGCAGAACGAATTACAACGGATGGAAAGTGAAGTTTGACGAAAAATCAAAAAGGATTTATGGAAACAATGACGACCCGGACTATCTTCTTGGATGGAATAAATCAGACGGATTCGTTCAGACGGAATACGAAGAATCGCCATTTACTTAATCGAAAGGAGTGGACACCATGTCAAGTGTGAGAGCGTCAGATATTCCGGAAGAACAAAAAATGTGGACGGATGTCTGGAACTGGAGAAAAAAGTATTACAATCCCGAAAACTCCGATGATTACTGGAAACAATTTACGGACGACGGAATATTTTTGGGTGAAAAGTACGGAAAATTGTGCCAAGACATCGTAATTGCGGTTCTTGACGAAGTGAAAGGGCGGTGGAAAAAATGCTGACAGAGGAACAAAAGAAACTTGTCGAGGAAAACTATAAATTAGTTCCATACGTGATTTTTAGTGTTATGCACTTAGATGACCTTGAAGAATGGCATGGATATGCTTGTATTGGGCTTTGTAATGCAGCAGTTTTGTGGGACAAAAAGAAAGGACCATTTGCCACTTATGCGGTAAAGGCTATAAAGAACTCAATAATCAGTGAAATAAATTATAACAGGAGACAGTCAAGAAAAATTGACGATGAGAATAAATTGTCGCTGGACTATTGCTATTCGGAAGATGGAAGTGTAGAAGATGAAACACTACAGTCGATTATCCCAGACAAAAAGAACCCTGATTGGGGAGAAATTTTTGGAATGCGGGAATTGATTGAAATGCTGGATAACAGAGAGAAGAGATATATCCTACTTCTTATCAAAGGTTATAGTTTTGCTGAAATTGCAAAATCAGAGGGCGTATCACGTCAATGTGTCCATTTATGGGTGCAAAAAGCAAGAAAAAAATTAAAGGAATGGGGTGCTGCTTGTGGTTAGAGAAGAAAACGAATGCCGAGACTGTGCGACACCTGCCTATCCTTGTATGGGCGATAGTTGCAGATTCCTTCACGTCAAACATTACTACTGCGATGAATGTGGCTCGGATGAAGATACGTTGTACATACTAGACGGCGAAGAACTTTGCATTGAATGTGTAAAGAAAAATTTAGAAAAGAAAGGAATTGATTTTGAATGACTAACGCAGAAAGAATCAGAAGCATGACGGATGATGAGTTGGCAAGTTGGTATGTAATTAAATGCGAAATTATGATGGGAATTAAATGTCAAAAACCGTACAAAACTTGCAAGGATTGTATTTTAGAATGGCTTCAATCAGAAGCGGAATAGGAGGAAAATATGGAAGAATGTGAAGCAATCGAGATTATGAAAGGCGGTGGAATAGATGGCTAAGATATTAAATAAATGCCCTATATGTGGTGGAAGATTAGAATACTCGGCTTTAATGCAATTCACTAGAGATTATCAAATCAAATTAAATGGTAGATTATCCAAAAACTCCAAAAATAGTGATGTATCACCTATGGAATGCGGTTTCATAAGTTGTACTGCTTGCGATTTCCACACTAACTGTGATTTGGAATGTGAAGAAAACAACAATATAAAAATATATCAAGAGAATGGAGTATATATGTATGAATATGAAAGATAGATATTTATTTAAGGCAAAGCGGATTGACAATGGGGAGTGGGTTATTGGATTTTATGTGCGGGTTAATGAAAGCGATTTTATATGTACAAGGCAGTTAATACATGGCGGACTATATACTGTTTCTAAAAGCTTTAAAGTAGACACATCTACCATCTGCTAATGCACAGGCTTGAAAGACAAGAATGGCAAGTTGATTTGGGAGAATGATATTTTAAAATACGAATGGGATAGAACGAGAATTGATTTCATTAAGTATCAAGCTCCTATTTTCACCTACTCTAAGACAATGCGCTGGAGTTTGCAACAGGATGAAGTTATTGGCAACATTTTTGACAATCCAGAATTATTAGAAAGAGAGTGATAATATGAGACTTATTGACGCAGATACGTTGTTACAAGATTTAGAAAATGATTTTTCCAAAGTAAATAAAGAAAAGTTGAGCGAACATAATTATTTGGTAATCAGAACGGCTCATATTGCTTTATCAAAATTTATCAAAAAACAACCTACCGCTTATGATGTAGATAATGTTTTGAAACAGTTGGAAATATACAGTAATAAGGATGAAGCGGAACAACTTGGAACAATTCCAGTAGTTGAGCTTGAAGATGCATTTAAAATCGTGAAAGGCGGTGGAATTTATGAATGATAGATTGACGGACTATAAAGATTATATTGCTGATAAGGCAGAGTATGAGAAACATATTTCGAAAGGTTATCCGAGAAATATAGCAATAGAGAGGTTTTTGAAACTTGCAGAATACGAAAACCTAGAAGAGCAAGGCAGGCTTATCAAATTGCCTTGCAATAGAGGGGATAAAATTTACTTTATTAAATCTGCTTTTTCAATGGCACATTTCCCTATAGAAGCGAAGATAACAAGCATTTGTGGAGTTGATTGTGACAATGATGTAATGTATTTGTCAATTACGGAATACAACAAAATTGATAGAAGATTTAAAAGTTCTGATATTGGTAAAACAGTATTCCTTACAAAAGAAGAAGCCGAAGCAAAACTAAAAGAATTGAAAGGAGAATAGTATGTGCGATTTAATTATAATCTTGTGTACATGGCTTATGATTTTAATTTTGAACTTTGAAATTAGAAAGGTGAAAAACGAAGTCATTGTCTTGAGAAAAGCAGTTATTCTTTTATTAAGCATTGAGCAAGATAAAATCAGAAGAATGCCGGGAGGTAAGTAAAATGGCAAGGAACAAAAGAGCGGCTATCCGCAGAGAACAAAAAGAGCATGACAAAAACAAATTGTCGATGAATGAAAAGCAATGGTTTATCAAGCAGACCGAAAGTGGAATCGGCAAAAGTGCTTTTGAAAAACTCATGCAAAGGTACTATAAGTATGGACACGACAGAGGAATGGAGTTGGCGGCAGGGATAATTTTTCTTGCGTTGCATGAACATTTTGGATTTGGAACAAAGAGAATCCAAACACTTATGAAGTGTATCTCTGACGAATCCATAAAAATGGATGAAGAGCAGACAAAATTCAATGTTGATTGGTACATAAATCAATTAGAAGAAGTTTTGAATGTCAAATTTGAGCAGCAGGAAAATGTGAATCCATTAAACTAGGAGGTGGAAAAGATGACATTGTGCAGGATTTAATGAAAGCAGTAGAGTTTATCAACTTTGAGATTGAAGCAATACAAGAAGAGAATGGAGGAAAATAGAATGGTTGTTTCTAATTTACAAGTATACGGCATTGGAAACAGTATCAGAGTTTCGAAGTTTCCAATGCAAGTAGATACTAGCAAGTGCGACTATTCAGTTACAGAAAGAACAAAGTCACTTGCTAATGCGGAAAGAGGCTCGGGGCACGATAATTTCCTTTGCGGAATCATTGTTCAATTTGATTTGACTTTTTCCAACAAAGCATGGATTGAAGCAGAGCGTTATCATTGGTTTGAGATTGTTTCAAGTCAATCTACCATGCACAAAATCAATAAGATGGATTTTGATTCGTGTTTTAACGAGTACGTGACAGAAAGTACCAAAAAGGAAATGGAGCGTCTTAAAAATGAATATGAACAAAATAAGACACCAGAAAATTATTTGAGACTTCTGTACAATTGTCCATCTGGAATCCTTATAACTGCCGGAATCAGTACAAACTATCAGCAGTTAAAGACAATTTACGCACAGAGAAAAAATCACAGATTGCCAGAGTGGCGGGCATTTTGTAATTGGATAGAAAGATTGCCACACAGTAAATTTATTACCGGAAAGGAGTAATGACAGAATCCTTGGTAGACCAAGGTTGACCGCCTAAAGGTGCTAAAAAGGCGAGAATAAAGCAGATTTTAAATTGCGTGAAAACAAATAAGTAGCATTGGAAGCCGTAAATCTGCTATCCACGGAACAAGCAATTCTTGTCGAGTGGTTGTCATGAAACACGTTGTATTATTTAGCGGCGGTGCCGCTAGCAGTTATGTAGCATATTTACTTACGCAGGATAAGAGCATTGATAAAAAGGATATTGTTCTTCTGCATACTCCAACATTAAGCGAGTGTGCAGATTCTGAAAAATTCAGATTGAAAGTTGCAAGGTATCTGAAATTGCCAATGACTGTATGGGGCAGGGGCGAAGATATTTGGGATTGCATAGACAGAAATAGTGCGATTCCCGGACAGTTTATGCCGTTCTGCACCCAACAGTTAAAGCAACAGATGAAAGAACAATATTACAAATACCTTAAAAGCATTGGAGAAGATTGGATTGAATACGTTGGATATGGTCCGGATGAGTGGCGGCGTGTCCAAAAATCAATCGCTAGAAATGAAAAATTAGGAAGAAAAGTCAAATTTCCATTGTTTGAAAAGCAAATATCGTCGGATGAATGTAAAAGAATCATTCAAGACGAATGGAAAATTGAGTTACCAAGTGCCTATAAATCATTAAAGCACAACAATTGCATACCATGCTTTAAGGGCGGTAAAGGCTATTTCTACGATGTTTGGAAAAACTACCCGGAAGAATACCACCGCGCAATGCAGAAAGAAAAAGAAGTCGGCTACACAGTGTTCAAAGACGTTTCTTTGGAAGAACTGGAGCAAAAATTTATCAGCGACAAAGAATGGGAAGATGCACAGATGTCTCTTGAAGACTTTATCCCTTGTGAGTGCTGGACATAAAGGAGAATGGCTTATGAAGAAGTTTTCGGATTTCTCAAAGCCAGAACTTGAATTTTTTATTGCTAATTGCAATTTTACAGAGGATGAAATGAAAGTGTTTGAATGTTTGTCAAAAGGATATACTATAAGACAAATAGAGTTAAAATGCGCAATTTCAGAATCAACAGTTGTTAGGAGAGTAAATAAAATCAAGAAAAAAATAGAAAGGATGGAAAATCAAGACGTGAGAAAAGAAGTTCCTTTGTACGAAAAGTACAATCTTACAGTAGATGAAGCATCGGCATATTTCAACATAGGCTCTGACCGGATAAGATCAATCATTGAGGAAAACAAGAGTGAACTTGTACTCATGGTTGGAACTAAAAAGTTGATAAAGAAGAAAAAAATGGAAGATTTTCTTGACAAAATGATGGTTTTGTAACATTTTGCAAGTTTACATCACTTGAAAAAGAGCATTGCATATGTTATTATACTGACGTGCGATGCTCTTTTCTTTTCGAAAGGAGTAGTCATTATGGTAAAAAGAAAGGATTCAAATGGAAGAGTGCTAGAAAAGGGGGAAAGTCAAAGGAAAAATGGAACGTATATGTATCGTTGGACAGACATATCGAAAAATAGAAGAACGATATATGCTAACACTTTACAGGAATTAAGAGAAAAAGAACTTGAAGTAACAAGGCTCGAGAAAATTTCTAAAATATCTTGGAAAGATGGGAAAATGACAGTCGAAACATTAGTATCAAGATACAAGGAACTTAACAATGTCAAGATTACCACAAAGCAAAAATACAAGTATTTTGAAACGTTGATGGAAAAAATCGGTATCCTAAACGTTCCAATAAACAAAATCCATACTACAGATGCAAAAATGTATATGATGAAGTTAAGCGATTTTGGGTATTCTTATGGAACTATCCAAAATTTGAAAGCATTTCTTTCGCCGGCTTTTCAGTTGGCAGTAGAAGATGACTACATTGTAAAAAACCCATTTCTTTTCAAATTAAACAAAATCATAGAAGATGACCGAAAAGAAAGGACAAGCATTTCAGTAGAGAAAGAACAGGAATATTTGGACTATGTTAAAAATAACGCATATTTTAAAAAATCATATCCAGATATTGTAATTTTACTAAAAACAGGAATGAGGGTTAGCGAACTTTATGGATTGACATTTAAGGACATTGACATTAAAAACAGGAGGATCAACGTAAACAAGCAATTGCACTTAATCAACAGAAAATACGTTCTGATTCCACCAAAGAGCAAGGCTGGAAATAGAATTTTGGCAATGGATGACGATGTTGTACAAGCATTCATAACAAAATTCATGGAACACAGACCAAAAGTTGAGAAGATAATTGATGGATATAGTGGATTTGTCTTTTTGAATCGTATTGGAAATCCAAAGACAAGGAAAAATCTGCAAGTAACAATGATATCAATTAAGGAAAGTGCAAAAAGAGATTTCGGAAAAGATTTTTCTGGAATTACACCTCACGTTTTAAGGCATACGTTTTGTAGCAGGATGATAGAAAAAGGCATGGATGTTAAAACATTGCAGTTGGTAATGGGACATTCAGACATTGGTACCACATTGAATGTATATACGCATAAAACACCGGAAGATGTGGCTAATAAAATGCAGGAAGTAATTTCCGAAAGTGCTGTAAATATGTAGTTTCAAGATTTTTGGTGTAAGGTAAAAAATCGTACACCAAATTTACACCAATTTTCTTAAAATTATAGCAATTTATAGCAATTTATGCGTAATTTTAACGTTTTAAAAAGTTCAAAAACAACGTATTTTCGTGAACTTTGCATTTTTAAGTTTAGACGGCGGCGAGATGGTGCGTTCATTCTTAACTGCCGAAATCTCGTTGTTTGAATGACGTTAAAATTTTATTGTACACCAAATTTACACCAATTTTTTATAATAAAAGAGCATCGCATTTTTTTAATTGAATATTTTATGACAGTTTTTGGAAAGTTTGTTGACGGTTTTACCGTCTTTTTTTATGCAAAAATATAATTACAAGGAGGGATGCTTATGTTATCCGACAAAACCTTAGAGAAAATTTTTGCACGCGAAGAACTGCAAAGACTTGACATGGCAACGCAGGCATCGGTTGTGAAAGCAATCGAGGAAATTTTGGAGGAGGAAAAACAAAATGCAGATGAACTACAATCCGTATCAGCAACAGCAACAGCCGATGAATTATAACCAGGTTTTTACCAATTATCCGCAGATGACACAGAACATTCCGCAGAGAATCCAGCAGGAACCACAAATAATGGGGAAAATTGTACAAAACGCGGAAATGATAACTGCGAATGATGTTCCTTTGAATGGATCAGTAGCATTTTTTCCAAAACAGGATTTATCCGAGATTTATGCTAAAAGTTGGACTGCCGATGGAGTGATTCGTACAATGACATTTAAACCGATTCAAAACGAAGAGGTTGGCAATTTATCGACTGAAAGCACAGAGAGCCAAATAGGGGCAATTTTGAACGTTACAGACGGTTTAGAAAAGACCTTGAATGAGATTGTAAGCAAGATTGATAATTTGGAAAAAAATCTGGCTAAGCCGGCAACGAAAACAAGAAGTTCTTCTGCTAAAAAGGAGGATGAATAATGAATCCTATGCAATTGATGTTAAATAAAATGATAAATTCTACACAAGTGCAACAAAATCCAATGGCTAAAAATGCCGTAAATATGTTGCAAAACGGAGATTCAGAGGGGTTAAAAAAAATGGCAGAAAATCTTTGCCATGAAAAAGGAATCACTACAGACGAAGCAAAACAAACAATAATGAGTATGTTTAAACAAAATTAGTACATTTTGGGGTGCGCACACAATAACCGGTTTCCCATTTGTAAATAAACACAAATGGAGGTACACAAAATGTTCAATTCAGCAAACGTTCCAAGTCTTGCCGATATTGCGGCAGTTACTGGAAACAACAAAAACGATGGAATGTGGGGCGGCGACGGCTGGTGGGCGATTATCATCTTTGCGATCATCTTTGGATGGAATGGTTTTGGCAACAACGGCTGGTGCGGCAACGGCGGATCTGCCGGTGCTACTGCGGCGGCTTACACAGATTCCGCAATCCAGAGAGGATTTGACACACAGTCTATCCTTGGAAAATTGGATGGAATCACTAACGGCATTTGCGATGGTATCTATGCTGTAAACAATTCCATGCTTACAGGGTTCAATGGAATCAACACAAACGTTATGCAGACTGGATTTGGAATCCAGCAGGCAATCAATGCAGACACTGTAGCAAATATGCAGAACACAAACGCATTGCAGTCACAGTTGGCTAACTGTTGCTGCGAAACACGCGAAGCAATTCAGGGTGTAAATTATAACATGGCACAAAACACTTGTGCTTTGCAGAACACCATGAACACCAATACGAGAGATATCATTGACAGTCAGAATGCTGGCACTCGTGCTATCTTGGATTATCTCTGCAACGAAAAGATTTCTTCATTGCAGGCAGAAAACAACGATCTCCGTAGAGCGGCATCACAGGATAGACAGTCCGCATTGCTTAGTACAGAGATTGCTTCACAAACACAGCAGATCATCAACGCAGTACGCCCAACTCCGGTACCTGCTTATCCGGCATCTAACATTTATGGTTATGCAAATTGCGGATGCAATTCTGGATGTGGCTGCTAATCACAACAAAATAAGTCTATCTTAGTCCAAGATTAGTCTAATAGGACTATGTCTGCAATAGCAGTTTTATCGAAGTTACTAGGGCAGACCAAGTGGTTTGCCCTTATTTTTTATGATTTGGAGGTATAATATTATGGCAGAATACACAGCAATAGCATTACAGAGTGTCGCCCAAGGCGAAGACGTAGCATTTACAGAGACGGCGACAAACGGTTCAAACTGTATCGTACACAGAAACGGATCTGGCATTGTCAAACTCCGTGGAATTACAAACCAGTGCAGAGCAAGATTCCTTGCTAATTTTTCTGGAAACATTCAGATCCCTACCGGTGGAACAGTTGGAGCAATTTCCATTGCTTTGGCAGTTGATGGAGAGCCTTTGCAGGCTACAAAGATGATTGTTACTCCTGCGGCGGTTGAAAATCTCTGGAATGTTTCGGCGCAGGTTTATATCGACGTACCAAAAGGTTGTTGCAGTACCGTAGCGGTACAGAACACTTCCGGACAGACAATTGAAGTCCAGAATAGCAATCTTACAGTTGTTAGAGTTGCATAGGAGGTGGATAATATGGATATCAAAAGAATGCACTGCATGATTGAAAAAATTTCAAAATGTGCTGATGAGCAGTTGGAGCATGGTGTTGAAATGGCTGACACAGAGGAAATGGGAAAAGTCATAGACATGATGAAAGACTTATCAGAAGCCATGTACTACAGAACGTTGACAAAAGCAATGGATGAATCAGATCCAGAAGAAGTTTTGGAAATGTTCGAACGTTACGGAGACGGCGGCAGAAGACACTACGACCATTATCGCTATGCGAACGGCAAATTTGCCCCGAAAGGCTCCGGCACATATCGAAGAGGATATGACGAACCGCCATATTACCACATGACACCGGAAAAGTACCATGAAATGGAAGATATGCGTGACATGGACAGAGATAAGTATGGCAGAATGCACTACACAGAACCGTCTGGTAATATGCACATGAACGAAAGCAATTACGACCGAGCAAAACGCAATTACAAAGAAACAAAAGAATTGCATAAATCAAATACTCCGGAAGACAAAGAGCATAACATGAAAGCTCTGGAAACATACATAGCAGAACTTGCAAGAGATGTTTCCGGGATGTCAAATAGTATGTTACCAGAGGAAAAAACACTTGCAAAGAAAAGCCTTACGGCTCTTGTAAATAAGATTCAGTAAACTATCGGCTGGGGATAGAAATGTCTCCAGCCTTTTTAGGAGGGATATTATGTTTATTATAAACGGCATTTTATGGAATTTGATTTTTGTAAATCCAAACGATGAAAGATTGATTCGCTCTGACGGCTTATATTCGCTCGCAGTTACCGATTGGAATGAAAAAGGTATATTTGTATCAAAAAATCCTAAAGGCTCTTATTTGCGTAAAATAATCGCTCACGAACTATGTCACGCATTCTGCTTTTCATTTGGTGTACATATGCCAATGGAGCAGGAAGAGTATTTGGCTGACTGGATCAGTATTTATGGCACAGATTTGATTTATCTGCTTGATGATATCATGGTTAGCATGAAGAAAGGGAAATGACTTTGAAAGAACTAAATTTTATTTTGGAATACATAAAAAGGACGAATCCAGAGATTACAGAGGAAAAATTACGGAAAATTCTCAAAAATTCAAATAACTATCTTGTTTCTGCGCTTGCAATAATTTCTAAAAAATGATAAAATTTTACAAAATATTTAGAAAAGGGATGATTCTATGGAATTGAAAAAGGGCAGAAACAAAATTACAATCAAAGAATACCAAGAAATCAGGTATATCTTTGATATTGGAGAGGAAAACGTAAACCATAAAGAAACGTTAAACATACTTGACAAAATGCTAAACGGAGAAAAAATCGAGGAAAAACTAGTGGTTTCCAAGTTTCGAGACAAATATTGTGTCTTCAGCGGAAACAAAACATTTATAGCCATAAACGACCTTTTGGACTATGGCTTAAAACGCATACCAATTTTTGATAAAGAAAAAATTTTTGGCTATGAAATTACCATTATGGTTGAATATAATTGATTTCTGGTGGACAAAATTATGAAAATATGGTAAAATTGTGTAAAAATTTTATATGGGAGGATTTCGTTATGGCAATGATTAAATGTCCAGAATGTGGCAAGGAAATCAGCGATAAAGCCGAAAAATGTATGAACTGTGGAGTAGAACTCACAGATGAATTAAAATTTGCAGGCTATAAGTTGATGCAAGCGAAGAAAGAGGACCACCAATACGGACTTGTGGCAATTCTTTTTGCATTGTTAATTCCAATAGTTGGATTAGTACTTGGTATTGTTGGAGTGGTAAAGAAAGAGCGGTTTTCTGTTTACGCAATATTCATGTCCGTTCTTGCCTTTATTCTCTACTGGTACATATACTTGCAGTGGTTTTTCGGTTAAAAGGAGTGGTTTTATCATGAAAAAAATTTTAAGTGCTTTAATTATTGTTTGTTTACTGCTTTGTTCGTGTTCAAGTTCGGAAGAAAGCAGTGAAGGAAACAAGCAAGACATTGACAACGAATCAGTTTTATCGAATTACGACAATTTGGAAAAACTTGATTCAGATTATCTTTTTGACAATGCAGACGATTACAAAGGAAAAAATGTAATGTCGATTGCTACGGTAGGAGACATTTCAGGAAATGATGTTAAGTTGAAAACTCCAAACAACATGGATTCGTTAGTTTTTAGTTTTGATTTAAAATGTAACAATGAAGATGTTTTAGATTCACTTGAAACCGAGAAAGAAGTTTGCTTTGTTGGAAAGGTAGTAGAAAAGAACGTGTTGGGCGGTTGTGTCGTTGTTTCTAACGCAGAAATAGTTGCTTCCGGCAGTAACGTTGAAAAATATCGTTCAGATTTAAAATCGAATGATAAAAAAGAAAAAACCAAAAAACAGAAAACAAAAAAGAAGAAAAACACAAAGAAATCCTATATGGAATCGTGCAAAACATATTCATATAACAAAATCAAGAGAAATCCAGATAAATTTAAAGGCAAGAAAACAAAATTGTCTGGAAAAGTCATACAAGTTGATGAGGGTTGGTTTGATTCTGTTACTATAAGAGTAGAAGATTCCAATGGGGATGATTGGTATGTTTCTTATTCATATTCTGACGGCGAAAGCAAAATACTTGAAAACGACAAAGTAACTATTTACGGAGAATGTGATGGAACAGAACAATACACAACGATTGCTGGAGATACGAGAAGAGTTCCCGCAATAGACGCAAAATATGTGAAATAAAAACCTTTAAAATAAGGGCGAATCGTCGATTCGTTCTTATTTTTTTTGAATTTTTTTAAAAAGTGCTTGACTTTTTGTGTGTACGATTATATAATTAGTGTGTGTACAGAAAGTGAGGTGTTAAAATGTCACCACGTACTGGAAGACCGAAAACTGAAAATCCCAAAAACGAACGACTTCACGTTAGAGTAACAAAGGAAGAGAAAGAAAAAATAATGAAATTTTCTTCCGAAAGTGGATTTTCCATATTGGAAATGATACGTGCCGGGATTGAAAAGTTAAAAGGTCAAAAAAAATAAAGTGTTGCTCCGCTACCAACGACAACAACACTTTATTAACCGAGATTCCTCTCTATGCAATATTTTAGCATAAAGGGGAGTCTCTTTCAAGAATAATTTGAAAGAGAGGTAAAATATTCATGACAAAGAAAGACAGAATGGAACTGGAAACACTTAGAAACGGAAGAAAGAATCAGTTGAGAGGGATTATATCTCAATTATCATCTGAAACCGATAACGAAAGCATTTTGCGTGCCATTGCTATTACTTTGGCTACAACGCAGAACAAGGCATTGAAAGATGAAAGAGATGTTTATTCGATTATCGAGAAAGGCGGTGTAGCATTATGAATGGAATGGTTACTATAGAATCTACGGAAATGCAGATAAGAGAGTATAACGGACAACGTGTAGTTACGTTCAAGGATATTGATAGGGTACACAAGAGACCAGCAAAAACAACACAAAAGGCTTTTTCCAGAAACAAAAAACATTTTATTGAGAATGTTGATTATTTTGTTTTAAAAAGCAATGGAGAATCAAAGGTGCACGAAATGCACCTTTGCAATATTTCGGTACCTGCAAGGGGAATTACAGTCTTAACAGAAAGCGGATATTTAATGATTGCAAAGGTTTTCACAGATGATTTGTCTTGGGATGTCCAAAGGCAGTTGGTAAATTCTTATTTCCACGGAAAAGAAGATAAGAACCCATTGGCGCAGATTCCGGACATACACAGTTACGCAAAGCCAGTTTTTCAGACAAGTAGTACAAAAGTGCCGAGAAATGCTAGTTGGTACGAAAGAAACCGACGCAGGATGAATTACTTGGCACAACGTAGCCAAAGGCAGACAAAAGACGTTTACCACCACATACTGAAACGGCTCGGAGAAGAGTTTGACTTGGATGCCGCTAAAGAAATCTACACAAGAGAAAAAGGTCATCCACCAAAGTATGCAATGGATGTCGTGAGTTACTTTCCGGAACTTGCTGAACTTGCCGAAATTCATCTTGGTATCATGGAAAAGACAACGGAGAAGTCGATAAGAGACGCAAGGAGAGCAAGAGAATCAAGGGAAGAAATGGAAAACCAGTAAAATTTAAGGCAGGATCCTAAAATGGATTCTGCCTTTTCCAATTTTGCGAATACGAATTTCGTACGCGCAAAAAAAATTTTGCAAAGAAAAAATAACCCCCCTAGGGTACAAACAATCTGAAATTTCAGAACGAAAAAATTTCACATTTCCGATATCTCGATTTTTTAGTCAGTTTTTCAGAAAATCTCAAAAGTGAAATTCAATCGTCCAATTCCGGCATGATCTGGCGCGCACGAACTTCTATCATGTGCCGCGTCTCCAAGTCCAGCGACTGGAACGTCGGGACCATCCCAAAAGATAGCACCATAACAAGCGCAGCAAATGCGTTTGCGTCTATCTCCAGCCTTTGCCTATTGTATGCGGTTATTCCAATTTCTTCGGCGGTTTTATAGCCGCCAAGCCAGTATTTTTCATTGGTTATATACTGCCAAAGGTGGCGAAGTTCATGCGCTACGGCAAAATAATAGTCTTGCTCTGTCTCCATCCGGTCGCATAAATACAATGTCGGCACGTTCTTTTTAATCTCCAACACTGCCATCCTTGTATTATTTTCGAATACGCGAAAATCGTCCGAAATATTTGGAATTGGAATTTCCAGAACAGCACAAACCTCGCCTATAAACTCTTTCAAGTCGTCATTTATCATTTTATACCTACTTTCGGCACTTATAGGCACGATCAGCGATGCCAAACGTGCCTATATAATTAGTTTTTATTTATTTGTGGAGCAATTCCAATTTGGGGGTTCCAGATTTATCTGTATAGGTTACATCATAGATATTTCCGTCCATGTCGATTGCGTAACTATCGGCATCGCTTGTATAATCCAGATAATGAAATACAGTCAAATTTTTACCGTTATATTCATACCCATTACACGTGATAAAGTCGTGCAGAATGTCATTTTCCATGAGGTCTTTTGCGTCCTCATGACTGTACCCCCTTTCTTCATACAACATATATAATAGTTCTAGTTCTCTTTCTTCCGTTATTTCTTTGTTTAATCTTTCCATAATAATCGTCCTTTCTTTAATCGCATAGGCGCGGTCGGCAAAGCCAATCACGCCTTATAATCCTACAATATTATTTTATTCTTCTACTTCCTCAATTATATAAGGGTTTTCCATCCCTCCCGCTTCGAAATCAAGATATTCTTCCAAGTCAAATAAACTTTTTATCTTATTCCACTCTTCCCAATATTCCGGAAGTTCTTCTTTGTCCGGTTCAAAATAGGCTTTCAATTCATCAAAAGTGTATTCTTCTAACTCGCCATATACGCACCTTGCTCTTTTGTCAATAATATTATATTTCATAACTATCATCCTTTCTTTTACTCGTTGCAAATTTTGCAACGTAATTTTAACCCCCCCTGGGGTAGTTTTCTTGCCAGATTTCAAACCGAAAAAAGTTCACAATTTCGAAAATTGCTTTTTCTTGTTCGGTTTTTTAAACTGCTACCAGAAGAAACCCAACCGGCAAAGATTGAGCCGCTAAACTGGAGCCTTTCGGAGCATGGTTCTATATGCTCTCATTATACCACATTTGGCATACTTTTACAAGCCAAAAGGGCGGATTTTTCGTTGAATTTTGCTTCAACAAAGAATCTTTTTTGATTTTCAGGCGGCATACATTTCACAATGAAATCCTCCGCGTCTTGCGGATATACAAAATCCGCTACAATGACGCTATGCGCCTTTATTCCGTGCGTCAAGTCCTCGGCTACGTCGTAGCCTACACTATAATTTTTCTCCATAATAATTACCTCCTATTTTTCAACCGGAACAACGACGATTCCGGAGTTATTCATTTTTTTAACTTCTGCGGCGGTCAATTCCTCGGTTCCAATCTGGAAGCCACCAACAAATATTTTATATGCTTTCATTTTTAAGATCTCCTTTCCTTTGATCTATAATCATTGTACACTAATTCTAGTGAATTGTCAAGAGAAAAACACTATTTTTCGTGAAAAAATATTGACTTTTTTTTTACGTTGCTTTATAATAAGAAAAAAATAAAAGGAGGTACAAAAATGCTAGAATATAAAATTGATGTAATTAAGGAACTCGCAAATATTGGGATCAATTCCAACGTGGCGCGCACGTCTGGAATATTTGGACAATCGACAATGGCTAAATTTAAGAAGGGCGATACTTCTATAACGCTGGATAATCTTAACCGGCTTTGTTGCGTTCTGGAAATGCAGCCGCGCGACGTTTTAAAGTTCGTCGAAACAGATCAAGACAGAGCCGAGATCATTTCCAAAATACCAAATAAAAAAGTTTGATTTTTTTTAAAATTTAGGTATTGACAATTCACTAAAATTAGTGTATACTGAATATATCAAATAGAGAAAGGCACGCCGCATAGATCGGCGCGGATGGTGGTAATTATGAAATCATTTAAAATTTATGCAGAACTTGGAAACAACCCAGATACAGAACATTTTAAAGAGTTCATGAAATCGGTTGAAACCCGAATCAATAACGATCCGAAAATTATCGCGAGAGCAAAGGCCGGAAATGTGGAGTTTGCTAAAAAAATAAGCGAAATTTTGGCAAATGAAGAAAATTCGGAATTTATCGGCGGCATTATTGCGGAATTGCAGAAAAAACATCCAAGATATTCTTATATCAAAGGCCTAGAATTTGACGGGCGGGAGTATGAGGCAGAAATTGACGAATTAGAACGCAAGTTCTATTTGCATGATGTTAGCGAAAAATAATTTTTGGATTCCAAAGCAGATAAAAAGGACCGTTTCGGCGGTCTTTTTTTATTACCTAAAATTGGAAAAATTAAATGGGGCAAATTCAGCAACTTAACAAACAGAAATGCAATCATTTCACGAACAGAATTACAAACAGAAAAGCACCGCCAAAGTACCGATTTTTCGAAGTTTCCAGACAAGGTAAAATTGCAATTTAACGAACAGAATTACAATCATTTCACGAGCAGAAATGCAATCAGATTACAAACAGAACGAAAGAAAATGAGAAAAAGAAAAGAAAGAATCAAAGAAAAGAATAAAGAGTAAAAGAAAGATTTTAAAAGAAGTAAAGAATATATATATATTATATAATACCCTTGAAAACCTCGGGTATTATATAATATCTGTCGGGCAGACCCGACCGCGGCAGACCGCACCAAATAATTTTTTTTAAAAAAATAAAATTTTTCATTGACAAACGGGCAAAAAAAGGGTCTATTAAAAGTATAGGACAACACAAGCCGACCAGATCAGACCAAAGCGGACGAGGTCGGATAAGATAGATTAGATCAGACAGAACCGGACAGAATTAACGGACTGTGCTGGAATCATTCAGGAGGTGGCTAATATGGCAGAAAATGGAAATACCGAAAAAATCGAATTAGAACAGATTGAGGCGGAGCAGATGCCGGAAGTTTACGACGACCAAATAGCCGCCTGCATAGATGAATATTGTAGGCTGAAAAAACCGCCCATAAAAGACATGAGCAAAGAGCCACAGAATATATGGAATGGTGCTCTGATGTATGCAAACAGATGTTTGTTTAAGAATAGGGATATTTTAAGAGACAAACGGAATATTGAAATTCCTGGAGCAGTTCAGAAATCCAACTGCAACAGATATGACATATCAAAGCTGGAGAAGGTGTTGGAATCTTATGCCTACTTATGTGTCATGAATGACAAAGAAATATCAAGAGCAGGCTTTTCATTTCTTACGGGGATTTCAAGCGATGTGATTAACGCGTGGGCGACGAATAAGCCGGGAAGATTAAGCGATGCCCCTTATCGCCTCACGCAAAAAATAGACGCTTTGCGTGAAGAATCATTAAGCGCCAAATTGTCAACGGCTGGAAATAAGGCCATGGGGATTTTGGCAATTCTTAATCATCAATTCCGCTGGAATCTGCCAGGAGTATCAAGAGAGAATACCCAGCGCGCTTCATTGGGTGCAGCTGATTTACCAAAACTTGGAGAATCTGCACCGGTTCAAGTGCTGGAATCGACAGAAAAACAAGATATTGTGGAAGAGGAAGAAAGGACCACTACATATTGATTTACTCTATTTGACAAACTATGGTTTGTCCAAGAGAGCTAAAGAAAGCAAACAAAACCCGAACAAATGAGCGGACGCGGCAGGGATTTGAGCGGATCCGCACCGAATGGACTGGAAGAGGGGGAGGGGGTCTATATACGAACGTACGTTCGCCCTATTAAGTCCCCCAAATATCCCCAAAAACAAAAAACGGATGTTGAGCCGAATGAGAATAGTTTCACAAAGCCAAGATATATCTATCCCGTTAGACAGAGCCGTGTTGAGACGAGATGGAATGACAATAAATGCCGAGTTAGAAAACGGTAAAAATTATTTGTTAGGCGCGTATGAATCAGAAGAATCCGCGCAGGAAGAATTTAATCGAGTGAATGCACTTATAGGTGCTGGACACTTGAACATAGTACTAGGTAGTTAGAATTTTTTGATATAACTTGTCCTTTTTCTTTACACCGTGCAGGTCGGTCAAATGTCTGTACGGTTTACGGGGCTTAACCTAGTTCCAAACTGTGGAAATCAAACACCGAGATCAGCGGTGCCGTGACAGTCGGTATTGGGTTGAAATACCTTTTTCATAATACCTCATATTTGATTTCTGCTGTGGCGGTCAGATGTCATGGCAGAATTTAGGCAGGTTTAATAGGCCCTCCCTATTGATGATGTGAAAATCAAGTTTTGCTTTCCAGAGCAGAGCCGTTATAGCCGGTGGTTTTTAGAGTTTCTCATTACATTGGGGAACACTCCTTTCTATGATGTGTGTGCGTGCCTTTTGTCATTTTCATCACGCACACAAAACGGATTGCCGCATACTTGGCTGGATACATTTGGGGAGAGATGTGTCTGATCTCGTGGGGTAAAAGGTTCGAATCCTTGCAATCCGATTATCGCCTAAGCCGAGTAAACGACACGGCGATATACTTTGGTAGTGGTGACAAGGTGTCAGTCTACTAAAAAAATCAAATAAGGACAAGCCAAGGAATTATTCAGATTAAACAATCTTTTCATCGTTCATGACTTGGCTTGTGTTGGATGATGCAAGGGGCAGGCAGCGTATTTTTATTCTTTACCGAGATGTCAAGGATCCTGATATATTAGGCGAGAATGAATTTATGTGACCGTTGCGCGCAAAAGGTCAGCCGTGCGGTTCAAGTCCGCACTCATCCAATTGCACAAATTGTGCAAATACTCTTTATATTTTTTCATTTGAGCGTCAGAAAAGACGATAAAATCAAACGGTGCTAAATGGCACCTATGACCGTATCTAAACGACACACTACTGTAGTTGGGCTTTATCTACTGTAGTGAAAAGCCCTGGATGCGGTCATTATGCAAGTGTATATGCCATGAGGGGCAATATTGAATTATGGGTTCGAATCCCATCGCTTGCTTTGTTGCCTCATACTATCAGGGCAACAGAACCCCATTCATTATATTTGCATGGTCGTTGCTGGAATCCGGCAAGGTAAGAAATCGGCAGATTCGCCATGCAGATTCCGCAAATTAAAGGAGTGAAGAAAAATGGCAAAAGGCGTACACAAGATTGACAAGGAAAAATTTTATTATGCGTACAATCAATGGGCGGAATGTAAGATGAGCCTAACAAAAGCGGCAAAGTACGTTGGAGTTAGCCCGCCAACAATCAGTAAATATTTTTGGAAACTTATAAATGGTGAAGAGTTTCCGGATAATTTGTTTTGAGGTGTTAAAATGAATGAAGTTGATATTTTAGGAACTACATACACTATAAGGCAAGAAACATTAAAAGATGAAGAAGTTGACGGTTTTTGTGATTATACCAATCATGTAATATGCATAAGGGGCGACAATCACAATAATGTTGGAAATTTTAAAAGGCTTCAAGATAAGTCACTTAGACATGAAATTGTACATGCTTTTTTAGCAGAAAGTGGTTTGCAATCAAATTTTGAACATTGCCAGGAATTTGGACATGAAGAAACAATGGTTGATTGGATTGCAATTCAATTTCCTAAGATTGCAAAAGTTTATGAAAAATTGGGTATTTTAGAAATTTGACTAAGTGGTAGAAAGTTGGATATGTAATGAATAATTCTGAAAGAGATTTTGAAAAAGGGATAGATATATCAAAAGCCGCATTGGAAAAATACGCATTAGAAAACTACGGAGTAAAACCTAAAACATCATTTGAAAGAATGGCAGTTGCACAAGACAAGGTATTTAGGACGATACGCGAGGAATATATGAAAACTCAAAAAAAGTAAAGGTGGTAGAAGGATGAAACATCAAAAAGAATGGAACACTTGCTATAGGTGTGGCGCAGAAATAAACGAAAATGAAAGAAGTATGTTTCTGAAAAAGGTTTATAGAATAAGCGGACTTTTAGTTAGAAAATATGCTTACGAAAAGGTAAATGCCTTTGATTTATGCCCTAAGTGCAGGAAAGATTTTGAGAGGTTTATGAGAGATGGTTATGAGAAGAATGATTGATTTTGTAAAATCTTGGATTTATTATTCAAAAATGATTAAATACCTAAAAGACAGATGCGGAATAGATTATCCTTGTTCAAGATTAAGATATTCTTGGTGGCATTGCCATGCAGGGAAATTAAAATAATTAGCTGATTATCAGCGGAAAGGGGAACGTATCATGGCTGATTTGAAAATATTTACAGAAAATATAGAACATGAAGCATTAAATCAGATATATACGCTTGTAAAACAGCCAGCATTTTCGGATTGCAAGATAAGAATTATGCCAGATGTTCATGCAGGAGCAGGGTGCGTTATCGGGTTTACTGCTGATTTAGGAGAAAAAGTAATACCGAACATTGTTGGAGTTGACATAGGCTGCGGGATGCTTACTACAAACTTAGGAAATATTCATGTTGATTTTGAGAACTTAGATAATGTCATTAGAAAATATGTTCCAAGTGGTAGAAAAGTTCATGAAGAAGAAAACTTACCTGTTGCAAGTGATATTATTGAAAAATTATATTGCAAGGAAAAACTGAAAAATACAGATTGGCTTAAAAGAAGTTGCGGAACATTGGGCGGTGGCAATCATTTTATTGAAATTGATATGGATAGTAAGGGTAATAAATATCTTGTTATTCATTCAGGAAGTAGAAATGTTGGAAAACAAGTTGCAGAAATATATCAGCAAATGGCGATTGATGATATCTCGGGAAAATCAAATTTTAAACAAGACAGCGAGAAATTGATTGCTGAATACAAAAAATGTAAAAGAGAAAGAGAAATCAGCAAGGCTATCAAAGAATTAAAGCAGGCCTACAAAACGAATACAACTAAAATTCCTAGAGAGTTATCGTATCTTGTTGGAAAACATAGAGAAATGTATTTGCACGATATGAAATTATGTCAAGAGTTTGCGGAAATTAACAGAAAAACCATTCAGAGCATTATTTGTTACTATATGGGATGGAAAGTTACAAAAGAAACGGAACAATTTCAAACAATTCACAACTACATTGAACACAATACAAATATTGTTCGTAAAGGTGCTATTTCTGCAAAAAATGGGGAAAAGGTACTAATACCAATAAACATGCGTGATGGTTGCATTTTGGGAATTGGCAAAGGAAATGAAGATTGGAATTATTCAGCACCACATGGAGCGGGGCGAACAATGAGCAGGTCAAAGGCAAAAGAAAGCATTTTGCTAGAAGAGTATCAAAAAGCAATGGATGGAATATTTACAACATCCGTAAATACATCTACTATTGATGAAAGCCCTATGGCATATAAAACAATGGATGAAATAATTGGAAATATAAAAGACACTGTTGAAATAGTTGACATTATAAAGCCAATTTACAATTTCAAAGCAAGCGAATAAAAATATTACCGACTAACAAATGGAGTTAGCCGCTAACCTAAAAAAATTATAGGCGGAAGTAAACACACTTCCGCTTTCTGTGGAGGTGCATCTTTATGTCAGCCGAATTGCGGCAAAGAATCCAAGAATATGAAAATTACATAAAGCAAAATGGCATTGACGAAGATGCTATTGAAGCATACGTGCAGGCTTGTCAAGTGGCCATAGAGAGAGAAAAAGATATCAAGTATGGATTGATACTCACTAGCCGAGCAAAAGAGATTATAGAGCAATTTATCAAGGATTCCACCGGGGGGAATTCATGGGACCTGGAAAAATATTGCTTTGAAAACGATGTTTCCTACGAAATCTTAGATAAATTGTATGAGATTTTGCTTTTGGAAGCCAGAAACAAGGTTGTTGATAGTTTTTTCAGGTACATTGAGAAGAAAAGATTGCCGAAAGAGCGGTTTTATATGCCGCGGAGAAAGCAATTTATAAAAATTGGTCTTATTGATGCTTTACAAGGAATGATTGACGATAAATACGACATTTTGTGTATCTCATTGCCACCCGGAACAGGAAAGACCACGATCGAAAAGTTTTTCCATTCTGCCGTTATAGGCTGGTATTCGAACGGATATAACCTTTTTTATTCACATAGTGGCGACATTACCAGAATGTACTATGACGGCGTATATGACATCGTAACGAACGCAGACGAGTACGCATGGAACGAGATATTCCCAAGGCTTAAAGTAACAAGCACAAATGCAAAGTTGGAAACGTTTAATGTAGGAAAGTATAAGCCATTCCAGTCTGTTCAATGTACGTCCGTTGGAAGTAAGAATGCCGGAAAAGTGCGTGCAAATAAATTTTTGCTTGTAGATGACATGATCGGTGGAATTGAAGAAGCATTAAATCCACTTTACCTTGATAAGTTGTGGGGAAAATATGCTGTAGATGCAAGACAGAGAAAGATTCCTGACGAGGATGGAAACCCATGTAAAGAGATACATATTGCTACGAGGTGGAGTGTCCGCGATGTCATTGGACGCATTATACAAGCCTATGAGGGCAACAAAAGAGTAAAAGTAATATCAGTACCAGACATTGATCCAGTAACTGGAGAAAGCAATTTTGACTTTGAGTTTGGGGGATATACGGTAAAAGATTTTGAAGATATACAGTTACTTATGGACGAAATCTCTTATCGTTGTCTGTACAAGCAGGATCCAATAGAGCGAGAGGGCTTACTGTTTCCAGAAGATAAGATTCGAAGATATCTCAATCTGCCACACGGAGAACCAGAGATAATTACCAGTCAATGCGACACAAAGGGGAAAGGAACAGACTATTTTGTACTTCCAGTATTGCAGAAATATGGAGAAGATTACTATTGCGTCGATTGTGTGTGTGATAATACGGCGGATTATGAGATGCAGTATGAAAATTCCGCTAATGTGCTGGTGAATAATCAAGTGCAGGAATGCGAGTTTGAGAGAAATGCTGGTGGAGACCGCGTTGGTATGGAAGTAAATAAACGTGTCGAAAGCAAAGGATGGATATGCAATATTACAGACACACCGACAGAGACAAACAAAGAAGCAAGAATTTTCCAGTGTTCTAACTGGATTTTACAGCACGTAATATTCAAGGATCCATCATTGTATAAGCCTAACGAACCATATGGAGTGATGATGTCTTTGTTAAAACAGTATTCTGTTTCCGGAAAAAAGCAGTTAGATGATGTTCCAGATGTGTTTTCTAACTTTGCGTTAAGAATAACACAAGGTAATAAAGTTGCAAAAGTAGAAGCAACAGTAAATCCATTTAGGGGGTGTTATTGATGACAACAAAAGAATATTTAAACCAAATAAGCAGATTGAACCGAATGATAAATAACAAATTGGCAGAAATATCTCAATTAAGAGAATTGTCTTGTAGTATTTCTGCTGTGTCAACCGAAGAACGCGTAAGAAGTACGCCGAACGTTGATCGTATTGGAAACACATATGCTAAAATTGATGAAATGGAAAAAAATCTTGATAAGATAATTGATGATTTTACTGAAAAAAAACAAAAAATCATTAGTCAAATTGATAGTATGGAAAACGAAAACGTTTATAATGTGCTTTTTTCCCATTACATCGAAAAGAAATCGTTTGAAAAGATTTCCGTGGAGATGGATTACTCATATCGACAGACAATTCGGCTTCACGGAAAAGCATTGCGTCAATTTGAAGAAAAATTTGGTGATGAATATTTGTAAAAAAAATAAAAGATGTCATGGAATGTCACATATGAGTTGTGATATTATTATACTAGGAAATAAAGAAAGTTTTTGGCATCGCGTATTGCGGTGCCTTTTTTATTGCAAGGGGAAAGGCATATGGTTACAGTATATTGTCCGCAGTGCGGAAGAAAAGTAGGAAGCCATAACGGAATCACAAAAATGAATTTGGCTTTTAATTGTAAAAAGTGCAAGAAGAGAATTTTGTATGATCCGGTAACGGCAAAAGTAACAGTAACGAAAATGCTTGAACGAACGACTTCAAGCGGAATGAGATTTGTTTAGGTGGTGTAAAAATGAACCGTGTACAACTTCAAGAGATTGTCAAAGGACAGTATGGACGAAAAATTGCATATACAAACGCGGAATCCATAACTCGTGACAATGTAGTTGAAGTTATTGGAAAATGTATTGGTGTGTTTTACTGGAATAAATCAGTAATCAAATATTTATGGGATTACTACAAGGGGGATCAGCCAATACTTTATCGCCAAAAAATAACGAACGAAGATATAACCAACAAAGTTGTAGAAAATCATGCGTATGAGATTGTACAGTTTAAGGTTGGACAGACATATGGGGAACCGGTTCAGTTTATCAGTAGGAAAGATGATGAAAAAGTAAATAAGGCAGTTGATACATTAAATGACTTTATGTCAGATGCTAACAAGCAGGAAAAAGACATTAAGGCTGGAGAATGGCAATCCGCTACTGGAACATCTTTTAAAGCGATACAGCCTAAAAAGGGAGACATTCCTTTTCGGATAGTGGCACCAACACCGATCAATACGTTTGTTATATACAACGAAAGCACAGAAGAACCAATTCTTGCGGTGCAGGAACTAAAAGACGAAAAAGGAAAATTCTATAAAATGGCATTTAGTAACACAATGTCATTTAGAATAGTTGATAGCAAGGTTATTGAATCAAAACTTCACACTTATGGCGAAATTCCCATTGTTGAGTTTCCAAATAATCATGAAAGAATATCAGATATCGAACTTGTTTCTGGTATTCTGGATTCAATAAACAATATGCAATCAAACAGAATGGATGGTATCGAACAGTTTGTTCAATACTGGGTTAAGTTTATAAATTGTGAAGTTGATGAAGAAACATTTAGAAAAATGAAAGAAAGCCATGCGTTGGTAGTAAAGTCCATAAATAAAGACAATAAATCTGATGTTGACATAATGACACAAGAATTGAATCAAAGTCAATGTCAGGTGGCAAAAGAAGATTTATGGGATAATGCTCTTTCAATTCTGGCAATTCCAAATAAACAGGGAAATACCGGAGGCGATACGCAGGGAGCTGTAGAATTAAGAAATGGTTGGGATTTCTCAAAGACAAGAGCAAAACTAAAAGATCCAATTGTTAAAACGTCGGAAAAAAGGCTTGCGGTAGTTGCACTTAATGTAATAAGACTTTCTGGTGAAGACCTAGGAATTTCTGTTAGAGACTTTGACGTGCAGATAAATCATAGTCCACAAGACAATATGTACACAAAGGCACAGACATTGACCGTCCTTTTGCAAGCTGGAATACATCCAATTATTGCAATTAAAACGGTTGGATTGTGGGGGGACGCAGAAAAGACGTTTCTTTTATCGAAGCCTTATATTGACAATATTTACAAAACAATTGACGATGCAGAAGAGCAGGAAGTTAAGGCTCAAAACATAGTGGATCAAATAAATAATAAGCAAAATGAAACAGTTACCGAGTAAAAGGTGGCTGTTTTTATTTTATAAAATATGCACCTGTGCGTTAAACAGGAGAAATCACATGTTGAGCGAACAACGTAAAAAAGCGTAGTGAACGGAGGTAATCTTATGACAAGAGAACAGGCAAAGCAAAATCTTATTTCAATTGGAGTTGAAGAGCCTACAGAAGATCAGATCAGTAATTATCTGAATCAATTGAATGGCGAGACCCAAAAAGAAAAAGATAAGGCAAAGCAGTACAAAGAAAAAGCTGAAAAGGCTGACGAGTTGCAGGAAAAGATTGACGAATTAGAAGCTGGAAATTTGACAGAGCTTGAAAAAGCAAACAAGGCTTTAGAAACTGCTAATAAGCAAATAGCAGAAATGCAGAAATCTAATGCAATTAGAGATCAGAGAGAAGCAGCAATGACAAATTTTAAAATTACTGCGGATCAATCAAGAACCGTTGTTAAAGATGATGGAAGTATTGACTATGCAGAACTTGGAAAGATTATGTCCGAAAAAGAAACGGCTGCGGCACAGGCAAAGGAACAAGAGATTGCTCAAAATCAGGATATTCCGGGCGGCGGCAGTAATGGTGAAAAAGATGGAACTGAAAGTAAAGGCGCTGAAATGGCTAAAAAATACAATCAACGCTATGTAATCGAACAATAAGTTTGGAGGTATAAAGATGGCTTATATGAAAACTACCAGTTATACATCTGGTGTAAATATTTTGTCCAGTGAAGTTGGACTTGTATTAAAGACATTTGAAGGTACTAAGGCAATGGCTACTACGGTAGGCGATAAAAAAATAATTAAAGCCGGAGCAGTAGTACCTACTAACGATTCTTCTGCAAAGGGAATTGTTTTTGAAGATGTTGACATTACGGATGATGATAAAAAACCTATTTCCGTAATTGTTGCCGGCAGAGTAATTAAGGAAAATCTGCCTGTTACTGTTGACAGTGGTGCCGAAACTGCCCTTAAGGCAAATGGCATTTATTTTGATTAAATTACGGAGGTAAAGAAATATGCCTAGTGTATTATCTATGATTACAGACAAGGATAGACTGGATTTTTCACAGAACTATTCTATTGCAAGAAACTATGTTGGTGATCGTCTTTTCCCTGATATTAAGACCGAGAACCTTGAAGCAGAGTATGAAAGACTTTCTGAGGGAATGGATCTGCCTACTGCGGCTATGGTACACGCATTTGACACCGAAGCTGCTATCGGCGTAAGACCTGGATTTGAAAAAGTAAGCGTAGAAAAGCTGCTGATTAAGGAAAAAATCAACCAGTCTGAAAGATTACGCCAGTTGCTGAATCATGGCGTAAGAGAAAGCAACCTGATTGACTATGTATATGACGATATGGGTCGGCTGTCTGATTCTGTAAAGACAAGAACTGAAATCGCAAAAATGGAGGTTATGTCTACCGGTAAAATGACTATTAACGAAAATGGTCTCAATTTTGCTGTTGACTTCAAAGTAAATAAGTTTAAGGCACTGAAAGGCTGGGAAGATCCTACTCATGATATTCTTGGTGATATTGCGGATATGGTACAGATGGCTCTTGATAAGGGATATGTTGTCAATACTGTACTGACTTCTACCAAGATGAGATCTTATATGCTTAAGAACGAAGGAATCATGAAAGCTATTAAGGGAGTAAATTTTGTCGGAATGGCAATCACTCCTGCGGAAGTTTCAAACCTGTTGCTTAGCCTTTATGGTCTCACTATGGTAATTGATGATGATATGTACGGAATTGCCAACAGAGAAAATACCACAAGAACGCCTAAAAGATTTTTGCCGGATAACGTATTTACTCTTTATGTATCTACCGGAAACGGAAAAATTGGTACTGGTCTTTGGGGCGTTACTCCAGAAGAAGAAAAAGCAAGCGCATTTACAAACTTGTCTCAGAAACAATTTATTACTATTTCTCAGTGGGCAACACCGGATCCTGTTGCTGAATGGACTAAAGCGAGTGGAGTATTTATTCCGGTAATTCCTAATCCTTATGGAATTGTAATCGGTAAACTGACCGAGGGTGAAAGTGGATTAGACACTTTGGTAGTAAATAGTTCCGCTAGCCAATCTACTACTGGATATACAAAGTTGACTGTTACTCCGGAAAAAGGATCAAACAATTCTTACAAGTATAAGGTAGCAGATGATTGCAAACTTCCTTCTTATCTCGGAAACGTAAAGACTTATGCAACATGGGACGGAGTTTCTGAAATTGAAGCGACAACCGGCAAAGAAATTATGATTATCGAGTGTGATTCCAATTACAGAGCAGTAAAAGCAGGAATTACCAAGGTAACAGCAAAGGATGACTAATAGGTGACTTCTATGGAAGAATATAGTATTTTAGAACAAGTCAAAATCAGATTAGAACAATTTCATATTGAGAATGAGGATGGCGAGGACAAAGTAGTATTCGACCACAAAGAAGAAAATCCGCTTTTAAATCAGTTGATTAAGCAGGCAGAGAATGAATTGATTGGCAAAAGGGTGTACCCAAAAGAATATACGGAAGAACAGATTCGTGACGATTTAAAGAGATTTAATGATGTCATAGTAAATCTCGTTGTATACGATTATTCACAGGCAGGAGAAAGTTTCATGGATTCTTATACAGAGAATGGAGTAAGCAGGAACTGGAAAGACCGAAACGACTTGTTTGTTGGGGTATATCCTTTTGTCAACTTTTTATAGAAGAATGTGCGTTACCATTTGGTAGCAGGCGGCATACAGAAAGTGGTGGAGGGCAGTATGCCAAAACAAGGAGATATGGAATGAAAGAATTTTTGTTACAAACTTACACAGTTGTGTTGCCTATTTTGTTAGGGTATATTGTTTGGCTCCTAAAGCAGCAGAAAAAAGACAGGGATGCAAATAGCAAAGGTACAATGCTTCTTTTGCGTGTGCAACTCATAGAATACCACGATAAGTACATGAAATTGGGAGAAATTCCAAGTTATGCGTATGAAAATTTCGTAGAAATGTACAACGCATATCATGCACTTGGAGGAAATGGAATGGCAACAAAAATGTACGAAGAGATAAAGGAAATAAGACTAAAAAATGGAGGTAAAGACTAATGGATTTTACACAAGTTGGAACTTGCATAGCAATCATAGTTATTTGCTATCTGATTGGAATTGGTGCGAAACTTATTCCTGGCATCAAAGATGATTACATTCCGGTTATTGTCGGTGTTTTCGGTGGAATCCTTGGAGTGGTAGGATTGTATGTCATCCCAGACTTTCCGGCAAACGATATTTTGAATGCAATTTCGGTAGGAATTGTTTCTGGATTGGCTAGTACCGGAGTAAACCAGATTTATAAAAAGGCAAAGCCAAATGCTTAAAATCAATAAGCAGGAAATGACATACTCTTGCGTTAAATCAAACGTAAAAATCTACCAAAAAGATAAAGAGGGAAACATCATTTACTATGATGTGGACGGCGAAAAAATTCCGATGATTGAAAAGGAAATTGATGGTTTTGCAAAACCAAAAACCTTTTATGCAAGCATCAATAATAAACTGTCCGAAGTCCTTATGAAAGAGTTTGGTGTAGATGATTCCACTAATTATGCACAGATTGTAACGGATAAAGGGTATCTTCCAATCAAGGCAGGCGATTTGATTTGGAAACGTTCGGAAGTAAAATATGATTCAGATGGTTTCCCAGATCCAAAATCTGCTGATTATACCGTAAAAGGTGTAGCAGATGAGGGATTGACAGTTGATTTATTCCTTTTGCAAAGAAATGTAAAGTAGGTGGTTTTGTGGCAAAAAAGAAAATCAAAATGAACTTGTTTTCACAAAGTTCAATACAGGACACAATAAACCACTTACAAAATTACAAAAACGAGTTGCGGGAAAAATGTGATGCTTTTGTGGCGCGTTGTGCGTCCGCAGGAGAGGAAGTAGCATTACAAGCGATAAATGAATCCCCTATAGGAAATTCAATCACATTTAAGGCAAATACAATGTCAGAGAACATGGGTTGTAAGGCTATTCTGTTTGCGACTGGAGAAGTAAAAAAAGTAGAGGGAAGAGAACCGTTTCATACGGTGCTTGCGGTTGAGTTTGGTGCCGGTATTCATTACAACAAGATTCCGAATCCAAAAGCAAATGAGTTCGGTTTTGGTGTTGGAACATATCCCGGACAGATACACGCATTTGAAGATGGCTGGTATTATCTTGGAGAAGATAATAAATGGCATTATACACATGGTGTCAAGGCAACGATGCCAATGTATAAAGCAAGTGCGGAGATCATAGCAAAATATAAAAAAATAGCAAAAGAGGTGTTCGGATAAATGGCAGAAGTTGATAATACATGGGCTTATCTTTTAGGTAAGAAAATATATTCAACAGTATCTTACAAGGCAGAAAAGATACTTAAAGACGACTATCCGGACATTCGAATAACAGACAATGGAAAGGCAAGCAGCAAGCCCAAATTTCCTACAGTCTACATACATGAATTGCCCGGACAGGAGATCGGGCAGACACTTGACGGACAAGACATAAATGGTGTTTTGGAAACGATTCAAGTTGATGTAACGACAAATACGGATCCATCTGACGCAAGAAAAGTCATGTCCGTAGTCGCTGACATATTTAAGAAGATGCGGTTTAAAGTAAATCAAATGCCGGAGTTAGATTTTGGCGAAGAAGTTTACAGAAGCACCGCAAGATTTCAACGAGTAGTTGGAGCAAACGACACATTATAAAGAAAAATGAGCCGAAAGGCTTTTTTTTATTAAATTAAGGAGGTAATAACAATGGCAGTAGCAGGATTAAGTACACTCGGCATTACTTTTGGTTATGGTGTTGAAACGACCGCCGGAACAAAGCCGACATCGTTTAAAGAATTATCCAGAATTAACGCAATTGGCGGTATCAATGTTGAAGCAGAACAGATTGACGCATCCGCATTAAAAGACGCAATCACTCGTTATATTCAGGGTAGAGCAGATACAGGAGGCTCCTTCCCAGTAACAGTAAATCTTACAGACGACACACAGACTGAATGGGAAGAGGTATTTACAGCCGCAAATGGATTGACTGGTGGAAAAAGAATGTGGTTTGAGACCATTATTCCGGGCCTTACAAAAGCATTTTTTGTAGTTGCACAGTTGCCACCGGCATTTCCACAGCCAGAAGCCGGACAGAACGATCTTTTGACCTTAGAGTTTAATCTTGTAATTGAAGAGTACAAAGGACTTGATGCAAAGGTTGAATTTTCGGGGGAATAAATAGCCAGTCCGAAAATAACGAGAGCAAGGCTGTCGTGACTGGCTTGTACGATGAAGATACAGCCGAGCCAGAACTTGAAGAAACATTGATTTAGCAAAGAAAGGGCGGTCTTAGGACTGACCCTTTCCCATTAAAAAGATGGGAAGAAAGGGAAAGGTTGAAAACGATATGAAAAAAATTAAAATTGCAGGAAAAGAATACATATTAGAATTTACATTTGAAGCAGCAGAGATTGAGGAATGCGTAAAACGTATGTTCATGTTGGCATCTGGTGGACATATCTTGGCACGTGCTGAAACAGCAAAAACAGAATTGGAGTTGTATATGGAAAGCACATCCGACATGGTAGGAGACGTTCCAAAGACTTGTGTGGTTGCTTTTCATGCTGGATTGCAGGAACATCACTCAACGGATGCAAAAGAATCGAAAGAACTTATGAAATCCTACATGAAAGAAAATAAATTGAACTATGCCGCATTGTTTGAGGAAATCAAAGAATGTATGGAGGAAGACGATTTTTTCGGCTTGAGCGGAATAACGAAGATGCTGGAAGACATGGAAACGAACATCGAAGCGGAAGAACAGAAACAGAACAAGAAAGAAGTAAAAACTCCGCAGGATCACAAAAAGAAACAGACTTCCACAAAATAATATGGGAAGAATATTTCCCACAAGCATTTGCCATTGGAATCCATATAGATGAATTTCTGCATTTGACACCGAAGAAATTAAAATATTGTCTTGAAGGTCATCGCTTAAAGAAAAAAATAGACGATGAGAGTATGTGGAATTGGTTCGGAAATTATGCAATATCTGCATTTATTGTTGCGATAGATATTGCTTTTAATGGCAAGAAATCAAAAGCAGAGTACATAGATTTACCGCTTTTGGCTACGGAAGAAGAAAGAGAAGCAAAAAGAGAACGATATCTCCAGAAACAACGAGACGAATTTTTACAGATGCTTCTTGGAATGCAGAAAAATTTTGAAAACGAGCAAAAGTTAAAAAAGATGAAGCAGGAAAAGGGCGACAAGGATTAAAAGTCCGGTCGCCCTCTTTTTTATTATATAAGGAAAGTTGGTGGTGTACGGATGGCTGTAGTAGATAGTTTGGAAGTTGAAATTCAAGCGAAAGCCAAACAAGCCAATAAAGAGATTGACGTTCTATGCTCAAAACTAGGTAATTTATCTAAACAGTTAGCAAGTGTCGATTCAAAAGGATTGACAAAATTTTCGAGTGGTTTAAATATGCTTTCTGCTGGAATGAAAGGCATGAGAGACACGAAGATGCCAGATTTCACTAAAACTGTAAAGGGTTTGCAGAAATTTGAAACTCTTGACGGTCAGAAATTGGCGGCTGTGTCGAATGCTTTAAGTCCAATGGCAAACGGACTTAAAACCCTTGGAAGTGTCAATTTTAATAACAAAAATGTAAATAGCATGGTAAGTGCGGTGGCAAGGCTTACATCATCAATTCAAGGCGGTGTAAACACGCAAGGAATTATAAGCCTTGGAAATGGAATCGCCCAAATGATGACTACATTGTCTTCCGCTGGAGAAGTTGCACCAAAAACGGCTAGTTTTGTAAATGCAATCAGCAGATTGGCAAATGCCGGTTCAAAAACAAGTGCATCGGCAAGTGGACTTCCGCTTCTTAGCAAAGAACTTAGCAGTTTTATGGTGTCGATGTCAAGGGCGCCGGTTGTAAGTAAAGAAACATCTGAATTGACAAATGCTATTGCTAGATTGGCTAGTGCTGGAACAAGAACGAAACAGACGGCTGATAATCTGGATTACCTTGCTAAAAAGGTAAAAGATTTTATGGTTTCGATGCAGAATGCACCGCAAGTATCGCAAGGTACAACACAGTTGCTTACGGCAATTGGAAATATTGCCAGTGCCGGAAGTAGAGCCGGTAGTGCATTGAATAGCATATCTTTTAGCGGTGGTAATACCACTAATGTTTTGTCGAGGCTCGGTAATTGCTTCAAAAGTGTAGTCACGAGAATGCTAGGATTCAACAAGGAATCCAAAAACATAGCATCAAGCATTGGAATGTTTTATGCTAAATTTTTCATGGTAATTCGAGGTGTTAAGGCACTTGGCGGTGCAATCGGCTCAATGCAGGACTACATCGAGGAATTTAACTATTTTTCGGTTGCATTGGATAAAGTTGGAAAAGATAGTGCGAGCCAGTTTAAAAAAGCCGGTTATGATTCCGCAGAAGCATATGCAGATAGTTTCCGTACAAGGTTTGCTAAATTACAAACTCAAATGACTGGGTTCAACGTTGATTACGACACCGGAGAAGCGACAAGCAATATGCAACATAATCTTGGTTTAGATTTGACCGAGGTAATGAATTACAATGCGGCAATTTCGCAGATTACAAACTCCGCAGGAATGCTTGGGGAAACTTCTATTGCCACGTCAAAGGCATTGAGTATGTTGTCAGCGGATTGGTCGTCATTGTCTAATAAAGACTTATCAGACGTAATGGATAACTTCCAAAGTGGATTGATTGGACAATCAAGGGCATTATACCAGTATGGAATCGACACTACGAAAGCAGGCTTGGCACAAACAGCATTAGCACATGGAATTAGCGAAAGTGTTTCAAGCATGAGCCAACAAGAAAAAATACAATTACGTGTTTTAACTATGTTGGAACAATCAAAAGTTGCATATGGAGATTTGGCTAGAACAATCAATCAACCCGCAAACCAGGTAAGAATGTTGCAGGCTGGATTGAAAAATTTGAGTAGAACCATAGGTCAAATATTTTTGCCGGTAGTTCAAAAATTATATCCATATCTGAATGCCGTAGTTATGGTTTTGCAGGAGTTCGCACAGTGGGTTGCTAAGTTGACCGGAGCAAAATTATATGACGATACATCAATGGCTACACCAGATTATAGCGATGCAATTGACGGATTGGATGATTATGGCGATGCCGCTGATAAAGCAAGCAAAAAGCAGAAAAAACTTAATGATAACTTACAGGGATTTGATATCGTCAATAAATTGCAGGCAAATAACAAAGACGATGGCTCATCTTCCGGAAAGAAAAACGGTCGTGGTGCTGGAATTGATTTATCGGAAGATATCAATAAGGCAGTTAAAGGATATGAAAGCATATGGGATAAAGCCTTTAAGAGTAACAAAAATAAAGCGGTTGAGTTAGCGGCTAAATTGAAAAAAGCCATTTTAGGCGGTTGGAAAAAAGGCGGCGATTATACCAGTCTTGGAAAAGCCGTTGGTTCATGGCTTACAAGCGGTCTTGACAGTATCCCGTGGGGTAAAATTCAGACAACAACAAATAAACTTGCTAAATCCCTTGCTACGTTCCTTAATGGCATGGTACAAGGCATTAACTGGGAAACCGTGGGAAAAACATTGGCTAATGGATTCAACACTGCTATGGGTGCATTATACACGTTCAGAACCACATTTGACTGGCTTGGTCTTGGTGTATCTGTGGCGACTGGAATCAATTCAGCACTTCAAAATGCGGACATGACACTTGCCGGAAAAACTCTTGGTGCTAAAGTTCGTGGAATGATTCAATTTGCTTTTGGCTTTGTTACAAATTTTGATTTTAGCGGTCTTGGACAAAAGATAGCAGATGGAATCAACGGATTCTTTGAGGAAATGGGAGAGGTAAGAAAAAACACTGGGCTGACAGGATGGCAGGAACTTGGTAAAACGTTGTCCGATAGTGTGAAAGGTCTAGCAGACACGATTATAACTGCACTTGATAAAATAGAATGGGAAAATATCGGAAAAGCAATTGCTGGTTTCCTTGGAAAACTTGATTGGATTGGAATATTTACTAGGCTTGGAACAATAATAGGAAAAGCAATCAAGGGAGTTATAAAAGTTGGAATTACGGCAATAAAAGAAGATCCAGGTGCAATAATTAGCGCACTTACAGTTGCGTTGGGGGCAATTTTTGCCATAAAAAAAATAAAATCAATTTTAAACGTCTTGAAAGCATCTTCTAATTTTGGTAGTGCTGTTGGCGGAGCAATCTCTTCTGGCGTTGGTGGAATTGATGTTGCTGGAATTTTTAATGGCAAGAAAGGTCTTTGCGCTAAAATTGGAGAAGCACTTTCTGGCATGACTGGAAACAAAGCAATTGCAGTAGGAGCGCAAGCACTTGGAGAAGCAATATCTGGGTCAATTGCATTGTATGCTGCTGGAGTAATTGGAACTTTTGTTGTTTCAGAACTTGAAACGGCAATAAATTCAAAACTTGGGAAAAATACCAATCAATTGTCTTTGTCAGATAGAATAAGATATGCGACTGGAACAGATGAACAAAAAGAATATGGAAAATATGTTTTTCAACAGGAGCGATTAAATAAAAAAAGTATTTCATACAACGACTGGTTGAAACAAATGAAAAATAATGCGAAAAATTCGACAGGAGACAAAGTTCTTGATGCCGGAAATTCGTTCAAAAAAATGCTTGATAAGCAATCAAAATCTGCAAATGAAGCAGCAAATGCAAATAAAAAGTTGCAAGGTGTTTGGGAAAAACTTGGTGTCTCCGGAACGGTTGCTAAAAATGCCACTTCTGCTTTAGACAGTGCTTACAAGTCTGGAAAATTGTCTCTTGACAAATATAAACAGATTACAAGTGGAAGTTACAAAACTACAGATGCTTTACTGAAAACAATAAATAAAATTGCGGGTAAAGATGTAGAAGCAAAAGTAAAAGCAGTTGTTGAAGGTCAAGATGGTGTAAATGGATTGAAAGAATCTTTAAATGAAACACCAAATAGCAAAAACGTAAAAGTAACAACGGAAGTTAGCGGAAAAGATGACCTTGACGATATCGCTAAAAAATACGGAGAGCTCCCAACAGTTAAAAGTTGCAAAGTAAAAGTTAGCACAGATGAAAAATCTATAAACAACATCAAGAAAGAATTAAACGGTATTAAAATTGGCACGATTAAGGCACCAATACAGTTTGGAATTACAAAAGAGCAAAAGAAGATACTGGATAAATTTAGTCCAGCCAATATGGGGACGCCATATGCAAACGCATTGAAAAAAAGTGGTATGGATAAACTTTCGGTTTTTGCGTCAAAACTTCCAACGTACAGTACCGGTGGATTTCCCGAAGATGGACTTTTCATGGCAAACCATGGAGAACTTGTTGGAAAATTCAATAACGGCAAAACCGCGGTCGCTAATAACGAACAGATTACTACTGCATTTGCACAAGCGATTACAAACACGCTTGCACCGGCTATCTATGCAGCGGTATCACAGGCAGTATCAGAAAATCAAAGCCAGCAGACAGGAGATGTATATTTGGACGGAACAAAACTCACGACAACAATCATGGGAAAAGCCGAACAGATTACACGAAGCCGAGGTTCCGGATGGAAGTTGGCATAAACAATGTAGCACCTATCTTATTTGGTAGGTGCTATTTTATTGCAGAAAAGGGGGAAAAGACATGACATATAGAGTTCCGGAGATTGACGGACAGAAAATTGCTTGTCCATCCGCTAGCGGTGTGGATATTAAAAGAAATCAAGTACAGAGTTCAAACTTTCGCCGAACATCTACGGCAAAAGCACAAGGAACGGTTGTGGATAACAAGGTCAGCATAAAAATGTCGTTTCCACCCAATATCACAGTAGCGGAATTAAAGTTGATTAAGAGCAAAACGTGCGACAAGACAGCATTTCACAAACTGGGATTTATGAATGAATTTGGGGAATGGGAGACGATAACAGTTTATTTCAACAATTATTCTTTGCAACAATACGGATTTATCAACGGAAAAATGTTGAATCAGTCAATATCATTTGAGGCGGTGGAACAATGACAAGTATACCTATGACTACGGAATATGTGGACGTTAAATTAAAAATTGGAGCGATTGAATATACCAATGAGAAATTACAGATTGATTCTATCAAAATTTCCAATGGATGCTACGATGGAAGTGTTTTTGGCGTTGGTAATGTTTATATTAAAAACGCAAACATTACTATGAATTATAGAGGTGGCATTACCAAAGGACTATCCATGGAAATTTTCTTTTTGCACTTTGGAGAATGGATTAGTTTCGGGCAGTTTATCGTAAAAGAAACTCCAGTTATGAGTGGCGATAAACTTTCTGTTTCTTTGGAAAGCGCCATAGGTCAAAAAATGTCAACGTCGGTTGTTTTTGAAACTGTGTTGCAAAAATACACTTTGCGACAAATAAAAACAAAATTGGAAGAAATAATTGGTAAACAGATTGTATTTATTCCTGTGCTGACATCGGAAGAAGAAAAATCGTTTCTCGACGGAAAAAGCGCTTGTTTTTTAAAAGATATTAAAAATTATGTAGACCAGTCAGCAATTGACACAGGAATTGCAGTAAGAGATATGCTTTCTGGATTGGCTATACTTTTTGGCGGCAATGTTTATGAGGATGTAAGAAATAGAGTTGTAATAAAGCAAAAAACAAAGTATACAGAGACAGAAAATTATGTTTTGTCTGATTACTTGGATTCAAACTATAAATATTCAAAAGAGATATACGCAATGAAATCCATATCATTGTTGTTTTTACCATGGTCTCTTGGTTTGTTCAACCCGCCTAATGCAAGTGGAAGAATTTGCACAGTAAATTATCTTGGAGAAGATAGGGTATCAAATACGTTGCTTGCTACGCAATCATCCATGGATGGAAAAACACCATACGATTATTCAATAAATTGTGATTGGATTGGGTGGACAAGTGATGGCTCTACTTTTGATACGAGAGTTACACCGGGCGGTCGTGCTTCTGCTTGTCTTAGACAAGGCGATTTGATGTATCGTACGTGCGATATGACGTTTGTTGGAATTGATTTTGGATGGAATATTGCACCGGGAAATCTTGTAAAAGTAAAGGTGCCGGAGTTAGAGGATCCAATAGATGTTTTATGTGGTGAGATTTCATACGAGTGGGATGGTGGATTTACTACAAGCATATCGTGCAATTGCAACATAGAATCCAACGGAAGTTATTCTACAGAGGTTTCAACGCAGGCATCTGCGGCGGCGGCACAAGAGGGTAGACAAACAAGTCTTGAATTGAATTATGCAAATATTACTTTTAGTAATATCGAGGATAGCACGATTAGAGGTAGCATATTCAAGGATGGTACAATCGATGGATCGAAAATAAAAGATTCAACAATTACCGGATCTCTTATTGCTGATTCGACAATAAAAGGGTCTAATATAGAAGAGGGAACAATTACCGGTTCAAAAATAAAGGCGGCAACAATTACCGGTGCCCTTATTGTAGATGGAACTATCCGAGGAAACCACATAATGGAATCCAGTATTGATGGTAGCAAGATTGAGGATAGTGCGATAACGGAAAGTAAAATTTCCAACTCGTCAATCACAAACTCGAAAATCAAGGATGGAGAGATTGAAAACTCCAAGATTAAGGATGCTACATTGACCGGGGCTAAAATCAAAGATGCAACGATTGGATTTGAAAAGGTTGATAGTTCTTTTATCAAAGATTTGACGGCTGATAAAGCATATATCGAAAATCTTAAAGCATCAATTGCAGACATTGGATATTTGACTGCGGATGAAGCGAATATCAAGTATGCAACGATTGCTTCATTGGAAGTCGTATATGGAAAGATTGATAACTTGGAAACAATCGCAATAACAACAAATAACCTTAGTGCCAAAGTAGCAGATTTAGGTTATTTAAAAGCCGATAAAGCAGATTTGAAGTATGCCAATATTGAACTTTCCAATATTGATGTGGCAAATGTCGGTACATTTTTTGCTAACGTTGGGCTGATTGACAGGGCAACAATCGTAGATGGACACGTTACTGGTTTTTTGGATAGTGTTGAAGTCAATGCTAACAAAATCACGGCAGGAACGTTGGTCGCTGACAGAATACTTCTTAAAGGCTCAGAAAAGGGAGTATTATATGCCTTAAACAATCTTGGAGAACTGACAAGCACAACGGTAGATACTCTTGATGGTTACATACTTACAGACCGTACTATCAATGCAGACAAGATTGTGGCATCGTCGATTACCGCCAATGAATTAGACGTAGACGATATATTTGCTGACAGTGCTGTTGTGTCAAAAATCTTTGCACAAAACATTACTGCTACTGGAGTGATTAGTGGTGCGACGTTGGTTGGTGCAAGTATTTCTGCAAACAAAGGTACGATTGGAGGGTTTGGAATATTTGATAATTGGTTGGTCGGATCATATGAAGAAAATGGGTATCAATATCAAGTTGAAATAAACACAGACAAGTCGTACACAGACGCAAATGGAAGAACATATGCGATTTATGCTAACAAAGCAAAAAAAGACCCTCTTAAAATAGAAAACGAATGGTATGTTACTTATGATGGCTATATGCACGCGGAGATCGGAGAAATTGCTGGATTTACATTGAAAGACCAAAGGTTGATATCAAATTCAGAATATACTCCGGAAAATGCCTCTGCAACATATTACAACAAAGCAGAAATAAATTCCAAATTTAATCAAGAAGAAGATTTCTTGTCGTTGACTTGTACAGTCAATAACGCTGAAATAAACAAAGCCTTTTTTGGATTTGACGGTGTACGTCTTGAAAGTTTAAACCATGGAAATGATTACTATGATAAATTTATGGGGTTGTCAACAAGAAGCCTTGCTTTTGGAGTAAATTCTGGAACACCATATAATGGAAGTAGCGTAGCATTCGAGATTGATTCGGGGTATTCCAAGATTACTTCAAGCGGAGAGTTTACGATAGAACCATCATGCACAATAAACGTTCCAACGACAGTAAAGTCACTTACCATAAAAAACAACGGTTCAAAAGGTAAAACGGTCATATCAAATGGTTTAATCGGATTAGACGATGCACAAGGTGGCACCGTGAGATATTTCCTTGATAACACTTATGGAAACTTACGGATATGGGACACGGCTGTGGGAGAAAGGCTTCTTATCTCTCCTGCCTCGATTAACTTTAAACCGAATGGAAAGACGATATTTTCTGTTAATAAAGACAATGCTTCTGAAAATGGATATGAAATAATCGGTTGCGAAGTGACAACAAGTGGAAATTTTACTTGTAAAAAATACCGAGACGGAAGACTTGTTATTGAGTATCGAAGTAAAATGGGGAATGTAACTTCACTTACAGATATAAGCAACAAAGAAGGGGTGTATTACAAATCTAGAGACGGTAGAACTTTCCCATTAGCATTTGTAGATACACCGATGGTTATTACTGGAATCGGCGTTCCTGACACGTCAGCACCATTTGTAAATGTCAGTTTTGATGGCGTCAGCAAAACTGGATATAGCAGATGTATTTTTTGGGCTACGCATTCTGGTGCCACACTTCCCGTAAATTCAGTAACCAGCGCAATTTTTATAGGGCGTTGGTTTTGAGATAAATTATAAAATCTTAGGAGGTTAGAAAAATGGAAAACAAAGAAATTACAATGGCAGATTACATCGTTGATAAGTTGGCAAACGAGGTCAAGGAACTGAAAGTTCGACTTGCTCAAACCGAATTTACGGCGATGGCTTACAAGGAAAAGTACGAAACATTGCTGAAAGAACAGGAACAGGAGGTAGAAGAAGATGAAAAAACTGTTAGCGAATAAGTCTTGTATGCATGGAAAGAGAGACAGAAAAAGTATTTTCTTTATTGTTATTCATTATACTGGAAACAATGGAGATACGGCATTGGACAATGCTAAATTTTTCCAAAAAGAGCAGACAGGAGCAAGAAATGGCGTTGGCGCACATTTTTTTGTTGGAAAAAAAGGTAAAGCGGTAAAATCAATTCCAATGAATCAGATTGCATGGAGCGTTGGAGGATTTTACAGCAAGAACAAAGGAGCAGGGAAGTATTACAAGGAATGTACAAATGCAAACTCTGTTTCAATAGAATTGTGCGATGCAACAAAAGGTTATACCGCGGAACAGGCAAAAGCAGTTAAAAAGTTGATTAAGTACATCAAAAGATACTGTCCGAACGCAAAAACCGTTATCAGGCATTGGGATGTAAACGGTAAGGATTGTCCTCATCCTATGATTGGAAAAGATAACAAAATGTGGAAACAATTCAAAAAAGACATTGGTGTCGAAAATTGACCGAACTTGCGATGAAAAAAGATTGTTTTCTTGTGCCAAAAGGTGTAAGATAAAATTGTCTCAAACGAGACAATTCAAGTTCTGGCGAGGGGTAAGAGTTCATTGTTTAACTCTGCCCCTCACTTTAAAACTAAGGGGAAACAATCAATCTTGCAAATTTATGATTGACAATTACGAACAAATGTTCTATAATTGTCTTATCGTAAGGAGGGCAACATGGGAAATGAAAACGAAGAATTAAAGGAAGAAATAATTGAAACTGTAAAAAAAATCCAAAATGAACAAATTCTTATACTGATACGCGGATTTGTTGTTTCTGGATTTAATGAAGAAAAAGCGGGGAAATAACCCCGCTTTTTTAAAAGATAAACTCTTCAAAGAAATCACAAAGCAATTGCTTTCTTGCCAAAGGCATCTCATTATACTCAATGATAATCTGCTTAAACCGCTTATCATTTAAACCAATTTTCATACAAGCATCCGAATACTTTATGTTATTATCGTCAGAGGAATTTCTTTTATCTGTTAAATCAGACATTCCAATTCCGAAATAATCAGCCAGTTTTCTTATTTTGCCTGTACTAGGAAATGATTTACCGTTGCACCACATATTTAATGTAGTGGCGTTAAAACCTAAATCCTTTGCAACTTCTGTCTGCTGCTTTTGGTTTATCTCCATATAATGAAGAAGATTCTTTGCAAATATGGCTTTCTGCTCATCATCTGTCATTTCTTTCACTCCTTTCAATAACTATAATACACTATAATTTAAAAAAATTCAATACAAAATTCAATTATTTTGAATTTTGGGTATTGACAATTCAATTCAATTGAATTATACTAAGGTCAAGATATACGAAAGGGGGAATGACAAATGCCAAAGATTTCTCTTGAAGCGGTCAGAGTAAATGCTAAGATGACGCAGAAACAATGGGCGAAAGCACTCGGAGTTTCGAATACTACGATTGTAAACTGGGAAAAAGGGAATACCGAACCTAGTATTTCACAATTGAGAGAAATGAGTAAAATTTCCGGTGTGCCGATGGATTTTATTTTTGTACCAGATAAGTCCAATTAGATTGAATTTTTGAAAGGAGTGATTCAGATGAACGATTTGGAAATCTTCAAAAATGAAGAATTTGGAGAAATTCGTACTGTAATGAAAGACGGCGAACCGATGTTTTGTCTTATTGATATATGCAGAGCGTTGGAAATCAGCAATCCGTCAAAGGTGGCACAGAGGCTGGATGACGATGAACGCACTAAGTTTGAGTTAGGGCGTGCAGGAGAAACGAATTTTATAACAGAAAGCGGATTGTATGCGGTTATATTGAGAAGCGACAAGCCGAATGCGAAGAAATTCAGAAAATGGATAACATCAGAAGTTCTTCCGTCAATTAGAAAAAATGGATTTTATGGAAAGCCAATGACAACGGCTCAAAAAATCCAGTTACTGGCACAGGGCAATGATGAACTGAATGAACGTGTGGACAAGGTGGAAACAATGATTTATACCTTGGAAAACGATATGCCACTTTACGGTTGCGAAATCGAGGATATCCAAAGACACGTAAAAAGAAGAGTGGTTGACATTCTTGGTGGCAAGCAGAGCGAATCTTACCACGACCCTAGCATTAGAAACAAAGCATTTTCTGATATCTGGAATCAGTTAAAAAGAGAGTTTGGTTGTGTTTCTACCTATAAGAGTATCAAAAGACGATACATAGCAGACGTGCATGAATTTATTGATTGCTACGAGCCACCAAGGGTATTAGCAGAACAGATTACAGATGCCAACGCACAATTGCGTTTATGTGTTTAGGCGGTGGTTGTATCAGAAAAGTGATGCTAGTCGCTATAACGTTTCTGTTTTCCATATGCATATGTGGATTCCGAGGAATCGAATTGGAAAATCCAGAAATGGCAGAGGAAAAGGTTTTAGTCGGAATCGGCACAATTCAGATTCCAGAAACTGAAACAGTCTCTGTTGAGACGAGAAATGTTGAGCAAAAAAGGAAAAGGACACACAAGAAAAAGAAAGTTGTTCGGAAAAAGTGGACAACGTACAAAGTTACGGCATATTGTCCTTGTTGCGATTGTTCGGACAAGTACGGAAGAATGACTTCTACTGGAGTTGTTCCAAGGCAGGGAAGAACGATTGCGGTAGATCCAAAGGTTATACCTTATGGATCGGTAGTCCACATAAAAGGACTTGGAGAGTTTATCGCCGAGGATTGCGGTGGTGCGATAAAAGGAAACAGTATAGATCTATACTTTGACGTACATTCCGATACCGAGAAATTCGGTGTCCAGTACAGAGAAGTATATATGGAAAGGAAGTGATCTTATGTACATTCCACCTTTCTGGTGTGGTGTATCGGTAACGATTATAGGAATTGTTATCGTATCGCTGATAATGTCAATGTTTCAGCATGACGATGATGACGAGCAAGACGAAAGGAGAGAAAACCATGAGTAAGGAAAAAGAAATCAAGGCAGAGGGAGCAACGCCGATTCCTCCAGCATTTATCGAATCGCTTATCAAAATTGGAGCGATTGTTAGAAAGCAGGACGGAAGTCTTGTGTGTGGTAAACCCGGAACATATCGTTAGGAAAGGAGAGAAAAATGAAAGGTTTTAAAGGTTTTTATAAAGGACTGGTCTGTAGAGGAAAGAAATACAAGGAAAATACAGTTTTCGAAGAGGAAGCAGCCGAAATTTGTAAAAGCGGAATGCACTTTTGCGAAAATCCATTTGACGTCCTAGATTATTATGATTTAGTTAATACCGATGGAAGTTTTAACGAGTTTGCAGAAGTGGAGGCTTTGGACAAATGCTTGACAGATGATAATAAAAAATATTGCACTAAGAAACTGAAAATTGGTGCAAAACTATCATTTAGCGGATTTGTCAATGCCTGTGTTGAGTTTATTCTTGAAAAGACCAAAATTGAACAAACGGATGAAGAAGATGAAACTGTGATTGGTAGTTCCGGATATTCCGCACAGATTGGTAGTTCCGGATATTCCGCACAGATTGGTAGTTCCGGA
>OJMI01000455.1_pt1 | contig 54989 bp, 45 predicted proteins | sample 1597131 | NCBI WGS metagenome assembly OJMI01 (sample SAMEA2452116, study PRJEB22498) | human gut metagenome | reverse complement strand
TCTTTGTAATTAACCATTGTTCTAATATTTATAATTGTTAGTGAATTAAATTCCATTGCAAAATTAAGCATAAATGTTCTAACTATGGCATTTTCGCTCTAAAATTATCTTATAAATTATGGTTTTATTAACTAATATCCATGCTAAATGTCTCAAACAGATTATATTGTAATGTCGACCTTGCAATATCGACAAACAATAAAATGCAGATGAAAAACAAAAAAAATGCTGCCGAAGTTTTTCTCTTTCAAAGAAATGACCTATCTTTGCAATCCAAAATTGAACCATTACACATTGTTGTTACCAAAACAGTAAAATAATAACAATAAAAACATATATAGAAATGAAAAAAGGTCTTCATCCAGAAAACTATCGTCCCGTTGTGTTCAAAGATATGTCAAACGGTGATATGTTCTTGTCTCGGTCAACTGTGGCAACTAAAGAAACCATCGAATTCGAAGGTGAAACTTATCCGCTTTTGAAAATTGAAATCTCTAGCACATCACACCCCTTCTACACCGGTAAATCTAAATTGGTGGATACAGCAGGTCGTGTTGATAAGTTCATGAGCCGTTATGGTAACCGCATGAAAAAGTAATTTGTAACTTCATTCAAGTTTCAAAATAAAAGGCTGCAACTCAAAAAAAGTTGCAGCCTTTTATTTTGACCAACATGTCGTCATTTCCTTTCAATAAACCTTCCCCCTACCCATTCATACACAATCGGCTCCTTTTTTATATAAACAGTCAGCTTTTCTCTTTCTGATTTTGCCAGATAATCAGGAGTGGTATAGGCAATACTTAAAACTGCACTGTCCGGTGAGAGTGTAGCTTTCAGAAGTTCCATATCAGCCTTCTCACGCAACAAAAGAAAATCTTCCTTCAAAGAATCAACAGGAAGATAAAATGCTTCAACCGATGGCAACTTCATATAATCCTGCTTAGGGAGTTCCTGCCACTGAGTGGAAAAGAAGCGTATCTCACTATCACAAGCGGATGCACACACTGTATTCACCATACATACGATTTTCACCGAATCATTCAATGGTAGCAATTTCATTTCCATACTGCTTTTTGAAGTCGTTTGCAGGTACAGATAATCATCTGTCAGCTTCTTCAGTTCTGTCGGCTGACCGAACCGGTTTTTTACTTCCGCTTTCATGTTACTGGCAAGAAAATCAATACAATCTTCCCGGTTCACCTTTGTGAGCAATGGTGCAATAGAATCCGGCATCGACACAAACAACGCCTTCATATCCTGCGCCTGCACACCAACCACACTTGCTATACCAATCAATATACTTATCAGTTTTTTCATATTATCATCTTTCATTAAGTGCCCAAAGATACATATTTTCTCTCCTATTTGTCAACCATATAAGATTTTTTTCTACTTTTGTGCAATTGATAACCAACTAAACATGAAAGATACTATGTATTTACATCCGGAAATGGAGACGTTGACACGTCCCGAAATCGAGAAGCTGCAACTGGAACGCCTACAAAAAACCGTCCGTCATTGCATGAACTCTCCTTTTTATAAAAAACGTTTTGAAGACAACCACCTGAAACCCGAAGATATCCGCTCATTAAATGATTTACGCAAAATCCCTTTTACCACCAAACAAGACTTACGCGATACTTACCCCTTCGGAATGGCTGCCGTTCCTTTGGAGAAGGCAGTCCGTTTGCATTCATCCAGTGGCACAACCGGTAATCCGACTGTGATTCTTCACACACAGAAAGACCTTGACGAATGGGCCAACGCCGTTGCACGATGCCTCTACATGGTAGGCTTGCGCCCCGGTGATATCTTCCAAAACTCTTCCGGCTACGGAATGTTTACCGGCGGACTCGGTTTTCAATACGGAGCGGAACGCATGGGAATGCTTACCGTTCCCGCTGCTGCCGGAAACACCAAAAGACAATTGAAGTTCATCACCGATTTCGGAACCACCGCCTTGCATGCCATCCCCAGTTATGCTGCCCGCCTCTATGAAGTAATGGAAGAAATGGGCATTGATCCTCGTCGGGACACTAAGCTCAAAACATTAATCATCGGAGCAGAGCCTCATTCGGAAGAACAACGCCGCCGCATCGAAGATATGTTGGGAGTCAAAGCATATAATTCCTTCGGAATGTCTGAAATGTGTGGTCCCGGCGTAGCTTTTGAATGCCGGGAGCAAAATGGCCTGCACATTTGGGAAGATTACTATATCGTTGAAATCATCAATCCCGACACGCTGGAGCCTGTGCCCGACGGCGAAGTAGGCGAACTGGTGCTGACCACCATCAACCGCGAAGCGATGCCGATGTTGAGATACCGCACCCGCGACCTCACCCGCATTCTTCCGGGGGAATGTCCGTGCGGACGCCATCATAAACGCCTGGACAGAATGAAAGGCCGCAGTGATGACATGATTATCCTGAAAGGGGTAAATATCTTCCCGATACAAATCGAAACTGTATTGTTGCAGTTTAAAGAGTTGGGCAGCGACTACCTGATTACACTCGAAACAATGGAGTCGAACGATGAGATGACCATCGAAGTGGAACTCAGCCAGTTATTTACCGATGACTATGCCCGCCTGCAAGCCCTTACCCGCGAGATTACACGACAGCTGAAAGACGAGATACTGGTTACTCCGCGAGTAAAACTTGTTCCAAAAGGCTCTTTACCCAAGTCGGAAGGCAAGGCTGTGAGAGTGAAAGACTTACGTAAAACCTTTTAAAAGATAAAATTATGACCGTCCAACAATTATCTGTCTTCATTGAAAACAAAGCGGGGACATTACTTAAAGTTCTGGAGTTATTGAAAGAAGCCAAGATTCAACTGATAGCTTCGACTATTGCAGATACGGTAGAATATGGAATTTATCGTATTATTTGTTCCGAACCGATGCGAGCTTATAACACGCTAAAAGAAGCCAATATATCGGTTGCCCTTTCGGATGTATTTGCCCTGACACTGGACAACCAGGTAGGCCGTGCTGCGGATGCAATTAAGATTTTCAGTGATGCCAAAATCGGTATTACCTATATGTATTCTTTCTTGTTGGGAGATAAAGGCATCCTGATTTTCCGAACAGATAATCCCGACCGCGCCAGAGAAGTAATTATCCTGAATAACCTCTCTTTCGTGGCAGACAAGGATTTATCGTCGCTGATTTAACAAGAGCTCGCGCAAGAAACGTGACAATCCTCTCATTTTGTCATCGCCGGTGAAGAATCTGAATACATCTGCTTTGTGTTATCAGATTCTTCACTGATGTTCAGAATGGCAACGGTCCGGAATAAACAATGGCCCGGAGTAATGAAAAGCTTATCCTCTGCGCTTTAAAAAATCGGTAGGACTTTCACCAAAATATTCCTTATAACATTTTGTAAAATAGGAAGGCGAAGTAAAACCAACCTCATACGTTATTTCTGAAATAGTTTTTTCCGAAGAAGCAAGTAAAGAAGCAGCCTTCTTTAAACGGGCGATGCGCAACAGCTCCACCGGAGAATAATTAGTCAACGCTTTTATCTTGCGATAGAGTTGCACGCGGCTCATACCCATTTTGCTGCCCAACTCCTCCACGCTCAACTCCGAATCCGACATATTCTCTTCAATCAACCGACGGAAACGGTCTGCAAATCCTTTATCAATCTCACTGACCGGTTCTTTTGACAGAGTCGTTTTATCGCCAAAGAACTGCCGTAAACGATGGTGGTTTGCTATCAGATTACGGAGACGTGCCAATAACAACTTGGAATTGAACGGCTTGGCAATATATGAATCCGCCCCACATTCAAATCCGGCTATCCGCTGCTCGTCCAAAGAACAAGCCGTAAGTAACATCACCGGAATATGGGAAGTCTGCAATTCCGACTTCAATTGTCTGCAACACTCCAGTCCATCCATCACCGGCATCATCACATCACAGATAATAACATCCGGTACATACTTCATGGCCATTTTTACTCCCGTATGACCGTCCGGAGCCTCTATCACTACGTACTCATCTCTAAGCAACGACTTCACATAACTACGCACATCGGCATTGTCGTCAATCACCAAGACACACGCCTTGCTTTCATCCGGTTTCACCTCTTCCGTTTCTGCCTCCGACAGTTCTTCCACTACCGACCGGGACGGAATACCAATGCCTTCCGACTCTTTTCTTTCTATCTCTGTGGCAGACCACCTGTTGACAGGGATATCTATTGTAAACACCGTTCCCTTTCCCTCCATGCTATCCACGGCAATCGTTCCTCCGTGCAATTCCACAAAAGCCTTTGTCAATGCCAGTCCGATGCCCGAGCCGGCATGATTCACATCAATCTGATAGAACCGGTCAAAGATATGCCGGATATGTTGGACTGAGATACCCGAACCACTGTCACTGACCACCAGCCGCGCATACTCTTTTCCATCGGCTTGAGCAATAGCAGACAATGTCACCACAATGCTCCCATTTTCGGGAGTAAATTTAAAGGCATTGGAAAGCACATTAAAATAAATACGTTCCATCTTCTCGGCATCAAGCGCCATCTTATAATCCGCCTGTCCATTTCCCACATCCAATATAAAATGAATATGCTTCTTGAGCGCCAACGCACGAAATGCCCCACTCCACTCCTGCAACTGAGCACGCAAATCAATATTGGATAGAACCAATTCCAATTTTCCATTCTCATACTTGCGGAAATCCAATATCTGATTGACCAGCCTCAACAATATAGTCACATTTTTATGCACCATCTGCAACAAAGACCGTTGCCGGGATGTCAGCGCTTCATCTTCCAATAACTGTTCCACCGGAGCAGCAACCAATGTAAGCGGGGTGCGAAAATCATGAGATACATTCGTAAAGAACACCAATTTGGCATGAGTAGCTTCTTCCAATTGTTTAGAAAGGCTGATGAGTTGGTCACGCTGCTCTTCCAACTTTTTCTTTTGGGAAGAAAGCTCAGCATTCATCCGGTTCTTCATCCAATAAGCACGTACAATAATGCCCAACAATGCCGCAAACAGAATCAGAATAACCAGACAAGCATACAAAAACATAGTCTGCGCCGAATAACGCGACCAGAATTCATCAATCTGCCCGTTCAGTTTCTCTATCTTGCCGTCTTGTTCCAAAATATGGTCGGTCTGCAACTGCATCACGCGGGCATTGGTTTTATCCACCAATGCCGTAGAAAGTATATTTTCTTTTTCAAAAGGTCTTTTCTCCAAAATGTTCATCGCAATCTGCATCACCTTATCGCCACCGGTAGGATAAATAAAAGTAGCATCCAACACACCGCTTATCACCTGCTCCAGTCCATAATCTTTTCCGGGCAGTGCATCCACTCCCACAAAAAGCATTTCTTTTTCTCTTCCCTGCTGTCTGGCAGCCAGATAAGCACCGATAGCCATACGGTCATTCTGTGCAAACAGCAAATCAATATCTTTGTGAACACGTAAAACAGAATCCACCTTTTCGCCGGCCTGACTCTGTAACCAGCCGCCATCCACACTTCCAACTCTCTTTATATTCGGAATCCCGGCCAATGCATCCATCAATCCCCTATGCCTCTCCATGGCAGGTGTAGAGCCTTGCAGTCCTGTCACCTCAAAAATATTCCCCTTTCCATTCAAACGGCTGACAATGTAATGTCCCACATCACTGCCGATCTTATAATTATCCGCCCCGACAAAAGCCGTATAGTTGTCCGATAATATCTTACGGTCTACCACCACTACCGGAATTCCTTTCTTTATCGCCTTTTCGACCGATGGAGTAATAGCCGCCGCCTCATTGGGAGCGACGATTAACAAATCAACCTTCCGGTCAATAAAATAATTGATATCATTTATCTGATATTGGTTATTGTCTTTTGCCGTACGAAATTCCACCTGCACACCGTCGTAAAAAAGTGCTTCACGCTGCATTTCTTTATTCATCTTATGCCGCCATTCATCATCGCTGCATTGGGACACGCCGATGTGATAACGTGTATTCGTTCCGTCACACGAGGAAACAAGCGCTGCCAGGCAAAGCAGGAAATAGAGAAGACCGTTTTTCATATTCACAGATGTATTATGGAAACAAAGATAAAAGGAGAAGAGAAATAATACAAGAATTTGGAAAGAAAAGAAAAAGAGAATGTGTCAAAACCCAAATGACCTATCACTTCGTTCAGAATGATAGCATTATCTACGTTTTGACACATTTACATTTGCAATACCCAACAGCAGCTTTGGCCCTCGGGCAACTGCCGGCAAATAGTCGGGCAAGTGTGTTTTTACATCAGCCGTTCCTTCAGGCGGACAGGCAATTCCGGCATAGCCCCATTCTGCGTACACACGTATGCAGAAACCTCTACCGCCAACTTATGTGCTTCCGCCACCGGCTTGCCTTTCAAGATAGCAGCCACAAAGGTAGCAGTGAACGAGTCTCCCGCACCCACCGTGTCTGCCACCTCCACCTTGGGTGTTTCCACAAAGGAAATCTCACCCGGAGTAAACACATAACTTCCATTCACCCCACAAGTCAGAATCAACATCTTCAAGTTGTACTTGGCGAGCAAAATCCAGCACTTGTCCTGCAAGTCGATGCCCGGATAACCAAACATACGGCTCACTGTCACCAGCTCTTCATCGTTAATTTTCAATATATTGCATCTTTTCATCGAATTGCAAAGAATTTCCTTCGTATAAAAGCCCTGACGCAGGTTCACATCAAAAATCTTGCACTGTCCCTCCCCGTCGGGCATAGCGTTCAGAAAGCTATTGATAGTCTCACGAGAAACCACACTGCGCTGTGCCAGCGAACCGAAACATACCGAACGGGTCTTCTTTGCCAGTTCCTCCAATGCAGAAGTGAAAGGAATATTGTCCCATGCCACGTTCTCCTTTATATCATACATCGGCACGCCGTTCGGGTCCAATTCCACTTGTACTGTCCCTGTAGGATAAGGTACTTTCTCAATCAGATAATTCAATTTCTTTGCATCAAAGTTCTTCAGTATCTCATTACCCAACTTGTCCTCTCCTACCGCACTGACTACGCGGCTGTCGAAACCGAATTGCGATACATGGTAAGCAAAGTTTGCCGGAGCACCTCCTATTTTCTTTCCTTCGGGCAGCACATCCCATAGTGCCTCGCCCATTCCTACGATAATATCATTCATGGTTATTTCTTTATTTTTAAGGTATATATTAACAAATAAATCACGCCTACGGTCATTACCGCTACAGCTCCCGTCTGTCCCACCGCATCAGCGGCAACTCCCATTGCCAATGGGAATACCGTGCCGCCGAACAAGCCCATTATCATCAGACCGGACACTTCATTCTTCTTGTCGGGGGCGGCAAACAGGGCCTGCGAGAAGATAATGGAAAACACATTGGAGTTTCCAAAACCAATCATGGCGATGCAAATATAAATAATTGTTTCGGTATGGAACATAAACAATCCCACCATAGCCAACAACATTAACACCACGCTGAAGGCAAAAAACAGTTTGGCAGAAGCTTTCCTCAAGATAAAAGCACCCAAGAAACAGCCAATCGTGCGGAATATAAAGTATAGGCTGGTGGCAAAGCCCGCCTCGGCAAGTGTCATTCCCAAACGCTCTATCAATATCTTCGGAGCAGTGGTATTGGTACCGACATCGATACCCACATGGCACATGATACCGATAAAAGAGAGCAAAATAAACGGTTTTCCCAGCAAAGCCAGACAAGCCTTGAAACCGGAAGCCTTGTCAGGCTGTTCCTCCTCAATGGGAGTAGAGCCCAATAAAACGATGGCAAGCACTGCAATCACCATATACATAGGAAACAACACTCTCCAACCCAGTCCGAAAGTGGGAATAGTCTGGGTGGCTCCCCACATGGCAATATAAGGAGCCAGAAAAGAAGCGATTGCTTTGACAAATTGACCGAAAGTAAGGGTACTTGCCAATTTATCCCCCGTTATAATATTGCTCAACAAAGGATTCAGAGAGGTCTGCATCAGTGCATTGCCAATGCCCAGCAAAGAGAAAGACAACAGCATGATGACATAACCATCGCCGAACACGGGAATCAGCAAAGAGGCAAAAGTCACAGCAAGGCTCAGAAGCACTGTCTTCTTACGGCCTATCTTATTCATCAATATTCCTGTGGGAACCGAGAAGATAAGGAACCAAAAGAAAACCAGCGACGGAAAGATATTGGCCTGCGCATCCGTCAGGTTCAAGTCGACCTTGACATAATTGGAAGCAATACCCACCAAGTCTACAAACCCCATGGCGAAGAAACAGAGCATCACCGGGATTAATTTGGCATATAGATTTTTATTGTTGTTCATGGTTTTATTATCTATTGTTTTTTCTGTACGTTGTTCTTATTCATTCACCGTAGGGGCAGATACATGGGTCCGCCCCTACGGGAACACCCGACCTAAAATCACAAGCCTAACTTATACACTGTGAAATCCGAAACTTTCATTTCCCCTCCTTCACTATAAAAACGAAGCGTGTCATAAGGTTCATTCGGAAAGACCAAATTAGTCATGGCTATGCGTCCGCCATCCACAAATATCTCGATAGAGCATTTATCCACAAAGACATTCAGATGATAAGTTTTGCCTTCGCACAAAGAGAGTGGAGCCCAAGTGCCCAGGGCAAAATCATTCTTATAGTTCACTGAAAGTTTCATGCGATGATTATCTGTCTCCTTCTCGTGCACATTAAATTTACTCGGTTCACCCAAGTCGGTAATTCCACTCTCTGTACGGTCCATCACCAGCCTGTTTTCTTTCATATCCAGATAAATATTCACTTTCTCACCCTTGCCGTTCAGCAACTCGAAGCCTGCCAACTGCGATGCCCCCGGAGTAATATCCATCGAAAGTTCATACGCTCCATCTGTGTCGGGAACCAATTCCTCCAACCGGCTCTCCCCATTCACAACCAGACTGCCCACCTCATGCTCATCTTTGCGCAAAGTCTCCGTTTCTTTCACCGCATCGGCAGCCATGTATATCTCTCCGGCCTTTGTATAAAGGCTCAATTCGCGAGGCAACGAATTGGCGCTGCGATATTGTTTGGTGGGAAGGATATTGGCATACTGCCAATTGCTCATCCAGGGCACGGCAATCGTGCGCTCTCCCGTATTCGAGAAGCAAACGGTAGCATAATGGTCCTTGCCATAGTCCAGCCATTTAGTCACTTCGGGTTTTGTGTCACATTTAAATTCCTTTCCGTCAAAGTCACCGATAAAATACTGTGTAGCGCTACCGCCAAACATGCATCCCGGATTGATATTGACAATCAATGCCCACTTCATGCGGTTCTTATCACCGTCCACAGGCAACTGAATAAAATCGGGACACTCAAATTGGCTGGGCTGTACTCCGTAACCTTCACCGAAACCGCTCATAAACTCCCAGTCTTTCAAGTTCCGAGAAGAATAGAAACGCATCTCTTTGTCGGCAGATACCACCATCACCCATTTTTGGTCGGGTTCATACCAAAAGACCTTCGGGTCACGGAAGTCTTTCAATCCGTCAAAAGGAGTCAGAATGGGATTGTTCTCGTATTTGGTATAGGTACGTCCATTGTCGGTGCTGTATGCCATGCACTGAATCTGACCATTCTTGTCACTGGCCGAAGTATAGAAAGCAACCATTGTATTTTCACCGTAGCCTGCGCTGTTCTTTGTATCCACCACTGCACTCCCCGAGAAGATATGTCCCAGAGTATCCCTTGCAATGGCAGGGTCAAGATGTTCCCAATGCACCAAGTCCTTGCTCACGGAATGTCCCCAATGCATATTCCCCCATACCGAACCGTAAGGATTATACTGGAAATAAAGGTGATATTCACCGTCTTTATAAACCAGCCCGTTGGCGTCATTCATCCAGCCATAAAGCGGAGTGTGATGATAAACGGGACGGAATTTGTCTCTGTTGGTTGTATCAAAGGTATCTGCAACCTTAATGCTGTCCCAACAAAGGGCATCGGCTGCCACATTCTTCACAACAACGACAGCTTCAGCGGCTCCCTGCGGTAAAGCAAACGGAACATAATATTCAACACTGTCTGTAGCCAGACGAACATCCATATAAGTATCCGCCGGACTGCCGGTATCCAGTTTTACCTGTCCTTCATTGCTGCTTTCCTGAACGGGAAGCAACAGATACTTGGCGGGAGAAGCAATGCGTACAACGGTCATTGTATCTCCTTGATGCTCGAACACCGGATTATTTTTCTGTGACTGACAAGAAACCGTGCCTGCTGTAAAGGCTAAACCTAATGCAAGGTTCACTAAATTTGTTTTCATGGAATATATGGTATTAAAAGTTTTATTATTAAAATCAGAATGTAATTTTTGCTGCAAACTCTACGGTAAACGGACGAATGTAGCTTCCTGCCATCCATGCCCCGTTATAGGCGGCAGCATTTTCCTTATCCACCAGTTCCGCACCCGAGATGCTTCCTTTTGCCCCCGTCTGGTTGAGGAAGTTAATGACAGTTCCGCTGAGTGACAAGTGTTTGTTCACATTCCAGTTGACACCGCCAAAGGTTTCCCAACGTCCGTTAAAGTAATAAGCGTTCTTAATATTGGCATACGTCTTGCTAAAATAACGAAAACTGGCCCATACCTTCAAATCTTTTGTAATATTATAACTCGGATCGAGTTCAATCAGCACCTTGGGTATTTCGGTCACAATATTGCCTGTAGCATTGATGCCCGAGGTGGTTCCGTCACCAAAAGTCACCTCCGTTTCATATTTCTTGTACTTCGGACTTTGGTAAGTAAACAGAAAATGAAAATCAAACCCTTTGAAAGGTTTTACTACCGCATCCGTTGTCCATCCGATGGTTTCAATATCATAGCTCAATGCTGCGGCTTTAATATCCTTATCGTTATGGGGGTTTATCAGATTCAGCGTAGAGTTGTTATTCGTTTTGGCAATATAAGTAAACAAAGAAGTCAGGCTAATCCAATCGTTATTAAAATAAATACCCGCACGTCCCAACGGAATGGTTATCTTATCTACATTCGGCATCTCGGCAGGCGCAAAATTCGACATGTTCGGGCGCTGGGTATTGTAAGTGAAATCGGCAGTAAAACCAAACTGTTGTGTCATCTTATAGGTAGCCGCCGCCGTGAAAGCCATATTGAGCCAATCATAACCATAGCCGCGAGGAGCAATCTTAGTGCCGTCGGCTGCCACTGCCCCGATGTGGTAATTGGCAAAACGGCCTACCGCTTTTCCGTCTGCATTGTAAACAGCCAGATTCTTTCCCGCCAAACGCTGGTATTCGAAACGGGCGCCATAATACACATTCCATTTATCAGTAATATCCCAATCGTGAGTAGCATAAAGAGCCAGCTTGTTTTCATGACCTTTATAGTATTCCGAAGCATTCTGGTTCAGGTTATAATAAGGAGTATCACCATAATGATGAATGTCTTTGGTATCGGCGCTGTAAAGAATCTGAGGATATTCTTCCACCGTATGGTCGTACATCGTAGTGTTTGAAGCATAGTCTACATCGTAATACCATTCGTTCAAGCCCACACGCCAAGTCATGTTGTCATACTTCCGTGACAGTTCGGTGGTAAAGAAAAACTCGTCGATACTGCCGCGATTGAAACATGACATACGGCTCTGCACATACCCTTCGTAAGGGGTCAATGTCCCGTCCGATACTTTCCGGCTATAGCCGTCCGCCAAGGTTTTCTTTTCCATCGACATGGGAGTCTGGTAGAGATAAGAACCCAATGCGTGGTCATACTTCATATTCACAGTCCACTCCAACCCGTTATCCCATTTGTAACGGTTCAACAATGTGAATTGATTACCTTTGCTGGCAGTGGCGTCATAAAGACTTGTCTTTTTCATCTCGCCCGTACGTATATCCATATAGACAATGTCAGAAACATCGGGAAGATAAGACGAAGTACCGAGACTGAATCCGGGAATTTCTTTCACACTGCCGTCGCCCACATAAATAAACGGTGCGCCGGTAGTGGCATTTGACAACCAGTGACTATTGCTGTAATGGTAGATAGCCGACAATTGTCCGCGACCTTCATGGTAGAACTTTGTCAAAGCAAACTTATAGATTTGTGTGCGGTCCTGATATTGGGCGAAACGGAGTTTGAACGAACCCGGGTCAAAGTTCTGATAAACGCTTCCGCTGTAGAACCAGTCCTTGCCGATGCTTCCGTTTAAGTTGAAATCAAACTGCTGTTTGCCGAAGTGATTGGTATTATAATTCAGCACACCATTAAACCGCTTCTCTTTATTCAGGCCCAATTCGGTGAAAGAGTTCACAGCATAACCGATGTTTCCGGTAGTAATGGCCGTTTCGGATATTTTAAGCAGTCCGGTATGTCCCAAACTGCTGTCTCCACGCCAATGAGTATTTACATTATGAGGATTTGAGTTATAGACCACGGGCAAACCGTTTTCGAGTACATTGACATCGCCGCCGGGCAATCCGATGGAAATTTCACGGGGACCATTGGCACTGGCTGCATTCAGCATGACATTTCGATTTCCTTCTTCCTTAGAATTAGAAAGGACTTTGGCTGAGTCTTGTTGTGCGTGGCTGTTCAAGCAAGCGGCTGCCCATATCATAAGGAGCACGCCCATTCTGTTCATTCGCTGATTCTTGTTCATAGCATTAAATATTTTTAGAAGTTTTTCTGAGGCAAAGGTATGGGTTGTCTCACAACACTTCTAAAACATTTGTTGCATGAGATAGCTCTTTTGTTTCATCGTAACAAAAGTGCTCAATTATGTAACATTCTCAGCATACAGAAGTAATTCCGAAAGTCCTTTCACACCTCACGCATCCAAAAACCGCCATTCCATCGAAGAAAATTGTGAAAGGACTATCATTATGGTAATAATTTGTAATTTCATACTGCTACTATTTTGGTCTTCTCATATTTCAAGTGTTTTTCTAATTTATTTGACTTCAATATTCTTAATAAAACGAACCGGATTACCTGCTGCTACAGCCACAGGCGGCACATCTTTGATTACAACTCATTCCACCAAAAGATGTCCGAATAACGTAATGTATTGATTCTGCCCGTCATTTCTTTATTTAATTATAACTACTATTTCTTTTACAAAGAGAATTCTTTTCTAAAGAAATCATTTTGTTGTATCGCTCAAAATTATATCTTGCCCCTAAACTCTTTTTTCCGTCAGATTAATAGGTTTTTACGGTATGATTAAGTACTTTTGTACTGAATACTAAGACAGACTCCGCCAACAGACTGTACAGTCCGTTACAGTAGACCGTACAGTCCATTACCGCAGACTATACAATCCATTGCAGCAGATTATAAAAGCCCATAGGAAGAAAGCCCTTAGCCTTCAGGAAGAAATGACTTAATTCTCTTATCAAAAAGCATTAACATGACAGCAAAGTATGATTTCAAAACGTCACCCGACATACAGGGGGACAAGGAGCAGGCTACTCTGTATCCGCAACTTGTAGTATCGGGCACAAAAGACCTGACAGATTTGGCTAAGGAGATAGCCCGACGTTCCACCATCAAGGAAGGAACGGTTATGGGACTGTTCTGTGACCTGGAAAACATTATCGCCAATTATCTGGCAGACGGTTATAACGTAAAATTGGGAGAGCTGGGCACTTTGTCCGCCACCCTGACCTGTCGCAAGGTGGCGGACAAACGCGAGATACGCGCCGCATCGGTACACTTTGACAACGTGAAATTCAAACCTACCCGGCAATTCCACAAGGAGATACGTGCCAAAGGTGAATTGGAACGCGCAGAATATGGCTTCCGGGTTTCTTCCTCCCAATATTCGGAAGAAGAACGCTTTGCATTACTGACGGTCTATCTGAAGGAACATTCCGTCATTAACTGCAAAGAGTATTGCAAACTTACGGGACTGCTGAAGACAAAAGCGGGCATGGAACTGCGCCGGTGGGACAACGAAAAAAAGATAGTAAGAGAGGGACGGACCCCTCACGTGATATACAGGGCGGTGCCGGAGGCTTAATTCAATGCTTGTTCGCATTCCGCCGGAAAGAGTGCAAGTTATCATGAGTTTCTCTTTCCGCACGTTTGATTCTGATGAAAACAAGAGGCTGCTCCCAAAGATATATTGCGTTATCTTTTTGAACAGCCTCTTGCAAGAAGGTTATTCGCCCCTCTTATTTGGTTGGCTTTTTATACCATTCTTGATGTGAATTTCTATCTTCACCCCACGCACCAAAACCTTCATATTTTTCATTAATCATCTGGCGTTCTGCCGGATATGCCCAATCTGTAGGAATACATAAAGCAAAAGGTACACCGCCCAGTTGAAACTCAGGGTCGTCTTGTGAGATATAAACTCTTAGATTCGGGTTATTCTTTTCATGAATATAAAAGGCTATGTCTCCAAGACTTGTTATATTTTTGATAGTTTGCTTGGGCATATCTGCCAGCGTAGAAGGACCGGGATTTACTATGGTACCGGCCGATACACCTAAAGCTTCGTGCACACTGCTCCATAAAATATTGTCCCGACCGTTAACCTTATAGCCGGCAGATAGTTCTTTGGTTGCTCCGGCAGCTGCCAATGCGATTGTGACCTGTCCATTGTTTACAGCCGTCACTTTCAACACGACATCATTAAAATCATAGTCACCGGTCGTAGTAGTAATATCCTCAAAGACATAAGTAAAGATAGCCAGAGGCGGAGTTGTCGAAGGTTCCTCTTTATCATAATCGGGATTACAACCCTGCGCATGGTCTCCGACAGTTGCATTCACCAATAATACATGCCCGGAGGCAGCCCAAGAGTCAAAAAAGTCATTTCCACATGTCACATAAGTAACTCCGCTCATTGTAAGTTCTCCCTTATCATCATCGTAAAAGGCTCCTTTAGCACACAGCAGCAAAGGCTTATCCTTATCCTGTACGCCTGCATCACTGTTCAGCCGAACACTCTTCTCAAATTCCAGACTTTGGGTCTTAAAGATACTTTTACCGGCCATATTTAAAATTGCATTTTCCAATTCAGCCTTTCCCCCACAATGAATGAATCCGCTATTATTAAAGATTACATCCTTACCATCAGAGCCCTCTAATTTAAAATCTTCACCAAGATGTAAATTGCAATTATTCTGTAACCGGTAGCCCGAACTTACTTTAAATCCATCACAAGCATAATAACCATCATTTACCCAGGTAGCACTTGATTTGTTCTCATTGGCACCATCAGTGCTGTTACTATCTATCGATGTTTCATAAGATACACACTGTCCACTTTCTCCATTATAGAATTCCCCTGCACTCAACTCAAAATCAGCTTCTATATATATTATTCCATAATTAACAAGTTCGGCTTCTTTATTCTGCATGTAAAAATCATCTCCATTAATAGTAACTGTTCCTTCATTATAAATAGAACCTTTCAAAGTAAAATCATCATCATCCTTTCCGGTTCCGTTAATACGTAACGTCCCCCCTTTACATACAACGATTGTTCCTTTGTCAATCTTATCAACATTGAGAGTCAAGGTAATACCGGACTTAATGTACAGTTTAGTATCTTCCGAAAGATTTATCTTATCAGCTTTTAGGTTCTTTGAAATGTAGTAAGCCCCATTCCTCACATTTCCAGTAATATTCTCCTCACTCAATTCTTCAGCATCATTCGGACAAACAAAACCAGGAGCCGGCAAATTATCAATCGTAATATTAGCAGCCCGTTCAGAAACCGCACGCTGAGTTGCAGAACGTCCGAAAGCAGCAACAAACTTATCATCTTTAAGGGCAGCAACAGTCACTTCGCAATCCTTAGTTCCCACTTGGCGCATCACGTATGCATATTCCATGGCCGACGGTGCATCAAACTTCAAGGTGGCAGTAGTTCCATCTTTCACATCTGCCACAGCAAGCACATACGCATCATTCTCTACCTTAAAAGGATTGTCTGTCAATACTTTGACAGTATAAACAGCCCCGGTTCCCGCATTTATCGTTATATCCAGAGTACGTACAGCCATCATATTCCAATCCTGATCAGGGTCAATATCCTTTATCGGAAAATTTTCTTTTGCTTCTTCTTTCACTCGCCCTGAATCGAACAAATCTTTACGGTCTGTGCACGAAGCAAATGCAACTAGTACCATCCATAGAATTAATAGTTTCTTCATATCATAATAAGTGTTAGCGTAAACAAAAGTAAATCTCTACCAAGGGTTTGACAACCTCTTTTCTCCGATGAAACCGGTAACTTATGATAAATTACTTATCAGCATAAGGGTATTCACCATTGGCTGTATCCCATTTTTCTTTAAACTCAGGCATGTGTTCTTCATACCACCTTGTATAAATTGTATGGTTCTGTGCCCAGTTTGCAAAGTAACGATAAAGAGCGGTTATCTGATTACGCTCTCTCGGAAATACCCAATCTCCGGGAATGCAAAGTCCATAAGGAGGATAAGTAGAAGCGGGAGTTACTTGGGACGCAACATGTATTGTTATATTGTTCGCATTATCGGCCTCATATATATAAAAGTCTCCATTGTCTTTCAATGTACCGGTTATAGTGATTTCCTTTTCTACAGAAGTACCGTTAGGACCACTACCGGTATTTATCAACGTACCGGGATCACAGTTCATAGCCGCATGAACCTCTCCAAATAAATCTGATTGAGAATTTGACCCGTTCGATGTATCCGTAAATCCCACCTTCAAATTCTTAGCAGCACCGGCGGCAAACAAAGTCACAGTTGCCTTTCCGGATTCATCGGGGACTGTAACTTTTAACACCACATCATTAAAGTCAAAGTCACCGGCTTCACGGGTCATGTCTTCAAAAACGTATGTATACACTTGAAGAATATCTGTGGCATCCGAATTCGTTCCGCCACCGTTCGTCGTATAATCATAGCCACATCCGACCGGTTCTCCTAATCGTACTTGTTCTACTTTTACAAGCTGTGCACCATCCGAAAAATTTGTATCACCGGTATACCCTTTCAATGCGACCTCTAACTCACCGGAATAAGTAATACTCTCATCGGGAGTTTTAATACAAACCCCACTTACCCAAAACAGAGCCTTTTCATCTGAACCGACTCCGGTCACATCAACCTTTCCATTCTGGTATTCCACGTTGTCTTTTACATGGAATACACTCTTGGAACCTAACCTCAAAGGTATATTCCCATTTGTTTTCAGCGTATTTGTTTCAAAAGAAGAGCCACCATCTTGTTCAAATGCAAAGCCCTCCCCATTTTGGAAATAAGTAGAACTAAGGATTTCCATCCTGCACCGGTTATAAATATAAGAACTACGGGTATCTAAAGAATTAGCTTTGACAGTTCCTTCTTCATTTATTAATTTAGAGCTTCCGGTCATGGTCACATCCTGCAATGAAGCAGATTGAAGATTTACAAAAGTTGCCTTTCCGGACATGGCGAATGTTGTCTTCCCGGTTATTTCAAAACTACCGTCATTATATATATATCCACCCGAAGAGTTAGATGCCCCCGCAACAGTAATTTTCCCCTTATTGTATAAAGAACAATTAATGCTTATTCTATTAAGCTTCATCGTTGAATTTTGCGCGATATAGAAAACCGTATTAGGGTTAAATGTTTCAGCAGCAGTGGCATCCAAAGTGCTACCCTCCAATAAGTAAACCACTAATCCGTCAGGATAAGCACCTGTTATTGTAACATTTCCTTTAATATATAGCGTATAGTTGCCATAACGTAGTTCATAAGAGCCGTCATTCATATAATATCCACCACGCATTTCAGCCCATTGTATCGGATACTGTTTAGCATCTGCAGGCACCTCTTTCAAGAAATTCTTCTCATCAGGCACCTTGTAATCCCAACTGCTTCTTGCCATAGCGCTTCTCTTTCCTGCCTCACTTCCTTGCTCTTCCCAAGAAACCGAAGGACGACCGACCTTCATATCTGCCACCTTTACCCAGCCATTGTACATTTTATCTTCAAAAAGTACATAAACAGATTCAATGGCTTTGGGTACATCAAAAGTAAATAATACTGTTTCTCCGTCTCTTACCCCCGTTTTCTTAGCCAACAACCGAGCATTGCCTTCAGAGTTCAAAGGATTATCCGTATATACTTTCACAGTATAAACCTCGCCTGTCTTTTGATTGATAGAAACAGACAACGTTCCTACCGCAGCCATATTCCAATCCTGACTCGGGTCAATGTCTTTCACCGGAAAATTCTCTTTTGCTTCTTCATCGATATGATGGGGGTCAAAGAAGTCTTCTTTCTTCGTACAAGAGAACAAGACAGAGATACACAATAATAAAAAGATGCTTTTCTTCATAATAAGCTTGTTTCAAGTTAATCACATTTTATACAAAGATATGAAATATAAAAATGATTAAGCAAAGAAAAAGCCTTCAAATTAGTTCATAAGCATCTAGTTTTCAAATATTTATTCTCGCTTGAATAATATACCTATACTTTTGATTAATTTACCGATATCTATACTTTGGCCGTTTTACTTTTATAGATAAGATATCCTCCCAATAATATCAAAGGTACACTCAACCATTGTCCGATATTCAGGGTCATATTCGTTTCTTCCACCACTTGCGGATTCTTCATAAACTCCAATGCGAAACGCGAGCCAAAGAAAATGAGCAGGCTCACTCCGGTAATCAATCCCACACGATTCTGCAAATGGTATTTATGATACATCACCCATGCAGTTACGCCCGCCACCAAACAATAGAGCATTTCATAAATCTGGGTAGGGTGACAAGGTAAACCTTCATATAACTGATGCCATTCACGCGAACGCACAAACTCAAAGCCCCACGGTAAGGTAGTGGGATAACCATAAATCTCGGAATTCATCAAGTTGCCGAAACGGATACAGAAGCACACCACCGCAACTGCCGGAATCATTCGGTCAAACAACCACCAGACACTCTTCTTCGTCACTTTCTTAGAATACCAGACAAGGGCGAGAATAATGGCAAAGACTCCTCCGTGACTTGCCAGTCCGCCTTTCCAAATCTTTAATATCTCAGCCGGATGCACCGAATAATAATCCCATTCATAGAATAAGCAATGTCCCAACCGGGCCCCTATCACCGTACTGACAATGCAATAAACAAAAAGCTTGTCTACCCAGTCTTCAGGATATTTTTCTTTTTTGAAAAGGCGACCGACCATCTCATAAGCCAAGATAAATCCCAGTCCCCACATCAAACCATACCAACGCACTTCCCAACTGCCAACCTTAAACCATACGGGATCTACATCCCACAGAATACTAGCTATCATTGTTTTATTTCTTTGTTTATTTATATAAGCACAAAGGAAATAAAAAAATCCCTTCCCCGAAATAAATCAGAGAAGAGATTTCCCTATTCCTTATATATTATGATATTTTACACCAAATGTGCAATCAATTCCTCGCGGTCTCCATACATCAAATCGATAACCGGAACTTCAATCATTGTATAGCATCCCGGTTGCTGTTTCATTGTAGCGCGTGCTACACATACCAACACCTGAGCTGTCAGAGCCGGATTATTAATCTTCATATCAAACTCAAACAACTGATTGTGAGTCTTGCCCGACACTCCTTTACGAACCAGATTAACACCATGTCCCACATCATTCAAGTCGTCTACACAAGGCACCTGAATAACATGTGTCTCATCATTGACAAAATAAGGATCGTTCTTAACAGCCGCTTCAACAGTCTTGAAATCCGCTCCTTCTTCCAGTTCCACATAAACCATACGACGGTGAATACCTGTACCTACAGGAATAGTCATAGACAGAGCATCTTTCACCCCTGCAATAGCACGAACAGCTACAGAGTGTCCCATGCTGCGACCCGGACCAAAATTGGTATAAGTAATGCCTTTCGGAGCAATTGCTTCCAAGAGGGTACGTACTACCGAGTCACTTCCCGGATCCCATCCTGCCGAAATAATGGCAACAGCATTGCCTGCTTTGGCCGATTCGTCCAGCGAACGGCGCAGTGCGGTAATCTGTGTATGGATATCAAAACTATCTACCGTATTGATGCCCATAGCCAGAATTTCTTTCGCATATTTTTCTACACTGCGAGTCGGAGTAGCCAAAATAGCAACATCTACATCTTTCAGTTCCTTTATATCTTTAACAACAGCGTATGGTTCCAATTCTGCCGGTTTGTTTTCGGCTCCATTACGGCGAACAATACCTGCGATTTCAAAATCGGGAGCTGCTTCCAGAGCTTCCACTACATACTTACCAATGTTACCGTATCCAACGACGGCTGCTCTAATTTTATTCATCTTTATTGGTTTTAGTTTACTATTATCTTTTATTTAGCTGCAAAAATAAACATTTTGCCTCATTCTTTTGTTCTTCCAAACCTAATATTTTAAAAATATTCTTGCCTAACTTATAATTTGAAAGATAGATATCCTATTTTTGCAAAGAACTGTAAATTACAAACTAGAAGAATCATGATAGAATATATTAAAGGAGACATTGCAGAGATTACTCCGGCAATGGCGGTGATAGATTGCAACGGAGTGGGCTATGGAATCAATATCTCGCTGAACACTTACTCGGCCATTCAAAATCAAACACGTACCCAACTCTATATTTATGAAGCCATCCGTGAAGACGCATACGTGCTCTACGGATTCTCTACCAAGCAGGAAAGAGAACTGTTTTTACTGTTAATCTCTGTATCGGGTATTGGAGGAAATACCGCAAGAATGATTTTATCGGCCCTTTCTCCTTCCGAATTATGCGGGGTAATCAGTTCGGGAAACGACAAACTGCTGAAAACAGTTAAGGGTATCGGACTGAAAACAGCCCAACGCATCATTGTCGATTTAAAAGACAAGATAGCCTCTTCCGGCATGGAAACGGTCAACAGTGAAATGTTTGCAAGCGCTGCCAACTCGGAAATTCACGATGAAGCTGTAGCTGCACTGACTATGCTGGGATTTGCACAGGCTGCTTCACAAAAGGTAGTGGCAGCCATATTGAAAGAAGAACCAAGCGCCCCTGTTGAAAAAGTCATTAAGCTGGCTCTGAAAAGATTATAAAAAGAGAAGTGTGGCAAAGCATTTTGTTGTAGTGGCATTCCACGTGTTGGCTGCTACAACAAAATGCTTTAATATCTATTTATCTTCTTCCGGTTTGTCTTCCTGCATCTTACGGGTAACAAATTCTATTTTCAGCATAGCTTCCTTTTTATCTTTCCGAATCTGCTCCATACCCGATAAGATACGCGCCAGCCCGGTCAACTCGGCAATTGCTTTACGGTCATTGGGATGCATAACTGTTCTATAAGTCTTATCCCCTATAAATTGAAGTTGGATATTCTTATCTTTATTGGCAACAATGAACCCGATAACGCCACCGTCATCGCCCATTTTATAATCAGCTTTCTCAATGGCACGCCCCAAATCCGTCGTCTCATAACTGTCTTTGGACGCGGGAGTTTCGGCAAAAGTATCGCCCACACTGACTTTCACTGCTGCATGATGAAGCTTCCCACCGGCACAATAAATAGAGGTAATAGACATCTCGCCCTGCTCATTCACTTGTCCGCGAAGAAAAGAACGACCGATATTCTTTTCCACTGTCTGCGTAGGATAGAAATAATTACCTACTTCCTGATAGGCTGTATCTTTTTCCAATACAAAATTGCCTTTGATTGAATCCAACTGAGCCTGCTTCACCTGCATCATACTGTCCAAATAAACCAAACTCTTCTGCTGTTCCTTCAAGTCAACTTGTTGCATCAACCTAATTCCCTGCTTCCTGGCCTCAAAAGCCTTTGGATATAAAATACGGATACTATCTATCTGCAACTTGGCTTCATTAAAGTTCTCTTGCTTCAATGCCGTTTCCGCTTTTTGCAAATGCAGTTGAGCCTTCTTTTCGCCGCCATCGTCACAAGCCGCCAGTAATAAGGCAAATAATGCCACTAATCCTATCTTTTTCATGTATTTAAACGTTTTATATGAGGACAAAAATACAATTAAATTGCTTTACTTCCCCTATTCACAAGCAAAAAAACATAAAACCCAGTTATTCTTTAAATATATAAGCGATAACAATGAAGAGAAATAACCTGCACACAAACAAAGGAGTGCTTAAAAAAATATTTATTTCTACAAACATTCGTTTATATATTTGGCTCATACCTCCATTATTAATAACTTAGTTTCCGATATTCCTTTGTCTATACTTATTATTTAAATTTACGGGTATATACCAACAAAAGAATATGATAGGTTCTTTCTGTTTCTATATATCAAACAAACATTTTAATTTAACCATTATGAAAAAAATATTTTTATCGCTTGCTTTTCTTTTTGGTATCGGAATGTCTGTTATGGCCGATAATACTATGCAAATTAAAAATGATACTATTGCCGTTGAAGACGGATTTAAAACAATAGACTTGAAAGAAGTCCCTCAATCCATCAAAGACGCTATAGCTAAAAAAGCCCCTGGTTCCACCCTCAAAAGCGCTTCTCTTTCTCTAAAGCAAGAAGGTGTAAAATCGTACAGAGTAGTGTATGTAACCAAAGAAGGAGTAGAAAATAGTATTCTCATAAATCTGAAAACAGCCCCTAAAAAACAATAGTCTATTCAATGATATCAAAGGAATATTTGTTAATATCAAAAAAGGTCATTGTGCTACACAGTGACCTTTTTTAGTCTCACTAACAGTTCTTCAGCAGTTCATTTTCTCATTGTCATTCCGCTTTTGCCAAGCATGCTCCCTCAACAATCAAACGGTTCTTTTCCAATGTTCCCATACCCCAATACTTATTTTGACATCCTCTTTATCCTTTCAATAGGTATCTATGGAAACGTTTGGTATAGTGCTGCAAAAAATGTAATTTTGCATCTCATTAAGATGAGTATGGAATTGAAAGAACATTTTAATAGCAAAATATTTGCCCTAATTTCCGAGACAGCTGATGAATTGGGATTGGAATGTTATGTGGTAGGTGGCTATGTACGAGATATATTTTTAAATCGCCCTTCTAAAGATATAGATGTAGTAGTGGTGGGCAGTGGCATAGAAATAGCTCAAGCTTTCGGCAAAAAACTGGGACGTGGTGCGCATGTCTCTGTTTTCAAGAATTTCGGAACAGCACAAGTGAAGTTCAAAGACACGGAAGTGGAGTTTGTCGGTGCCAGAAAAGAGTCGTATAGCCACGACAGCCGCAAGCCGATAGTGGAAGACGGAACACTGGAAGACGACCAAAACCGACGTGATTTCACCATCAATGCAATGGCGGTATGCCTCAACAAAAAACGTTTCGGCGAACTGGTAGACCCATTCGGCGGGATGGATGATTTGAAAGAGCGTACAATCCGTACACCACTTGACCCGGACATCACCTTCAGCGATGACCCACTTCGCATGATGAGGTGTATCCGTTTTGCCACCCAACTCAATTTTTATATTGATGACGAAACGTTTGAGGCGCTGTCGCGTAACAAAGAACGTATCCATATCATTTCAAAAGAACGCATTGCAGACGAACTGAACAAAATACTGCTTGCCCCCATCCCCTCTAAAGGTTTCATAGAGCTAGACCGTTGCGGATTATTGCCACTCATATTCCCTGAGTTTTCGGCATTGCAAGGAGTAGATGTCAAAAACGGCCGCGCACACAAAGACAATTTCTATCATACACTGGAAGTGGTGGATAATATATCCAAACATACCGACAATTTATGGCTGCGCTGGGCTACCCTGCTGCACGATATCGGCAAACCCAAGACCAAGCGATGGGAACCCCGCATCGGATGGACTTTCCATAATCATAACTTCATCGGCGAAAAGATGATTCCTGATATTTTCCGCAAAATGAAATTGCCGATGAACGAGAAGATGAAATATGTACAGAAACTGGTCGGCCTGCACATGCGTCCCATCGTAATTGCCGATGATGTGGTAACCGACTCGGCCGTACGCCGTCTGCTGTTCGAAGCCGGAGATGACATTGATGATCTTATGATGCTCTGCGAAGCGGATATCACCTCAAAAAATGAAGCGCGAAAGCAGAAATTCCTGGATAACTTCAAATTGGTACGTCAGAAACTGAAAGATCTGGAAGAGAAAGACCGCATACGGAATTTTCAGCCACCGGTAGACGGAGAAGAAATCATGCGTGTATTTGATATGAAGCCTTGCCGTGAAATCGGTAGCCTGAAAAGCGCCATCAAAGACGCTATTCTAGATGGGGTAATCCCAAACGAGCACGATGCCGCTTTTGAATACATGCTGAAAAAAGCAAAACAAATGAAATTAACACCCAAAAACCTATAAACAAATTGGCAATACACTACACAAAAGGGGAAGAATGGGCAAACGCCCTGTCACACGGCATTGGTATATTAATAGGTATCATTGGCGGAGGGTATTTGCTACATATTGCCATGAAAAGTGGAGATGTGTGGGCAGTGAGAGGAATGTGGCTCTACCTGTTCGGTATGCTTGCCTCATATATTACTTCCACTTGGTACCATTCCAGCCGGCCGGACACCCGGCACAGGGAAGTATTGCGCAAATTCGACCATGCCGCCATCTATCTGCACATTGCAGGCAGTTATTCTCCCATCATGCTGGTCAGCCTACGCGAAGCGGGTTATTGGGGTTGGGGAATATTCAGTTTTGTATGGCTGTGTGCATTCATCGGAACCACTCTCTGCTTTTGCAGACTGAAAGAACACAGTTATCTGGAAACAATCTGTTACATAGCGATGGGATGCAGCATCTTTGTTGCCTTCAAACCTTTATGCAATCATGTACCTTCCTTATTTATCTATTGGCTCATTGCCGAAGGTGTCTCATACATCACCGGCGCCGTATTTTACTCCTTCCATAAATTACCCTATATGCATTCTGTTTTCCACCTCTTTGTATTAGGTGGGACAATCTGCCACATGATAGCATTGTGGTACATTTTATAACATCCCTATCATCAACAAGTTATCCGTTTTGGAAAACTTATTTTTATTTTTTAATAGAGAAGTTTTCCGAAATGTTATATCTTTGCAGCTGTTCAATGAAGGTGAAGTTAACCGTTCTAAAAAGGGAATGCTGTGAAAATCGGCGACAGTACCCGCTGCTGTAATTCTCGAAGAACCGAAACAAGATGCCACTGCAAATCATTGTGGGAAGGCGTTTCCGGGGAGAGATAAGTCAGAAAACCTGCCTCATAGAACAAACAAGTTCTTTAACTCAAAACATTTAAATTTTCAAACAATGAATTACGCTGAGATTTGTATCATCAAAAGAGATGGGAAGCGGGAAGACTTCTCTATCAGTAAAATTAAAAATGCAATCGGTAAAGCATTCCATGCAACCGGAATAAACAATGAAGAGAAACTTATTGCTGATATCACCATGCGGGTAATCAGTAATTTTACCTCGTCTACCATCAGTGTTGAAGAGATTCAGGACCTGGTGGAAAATGAGTTGATGAAGGTGCGTCCTGAAGTTGCTAAAAAATATATCATTTACCGTGAGTGGAGAAATACGGAACGTGACCGTAAAACTCAAATGAAACATATAATGGACGGTATTGTAGCTATTGATAAAAACGATGTCAATCTCAGCAATGCCAATATGTCCAGTCATACTCCTGCAGGACAGATGATGACCTTTGCATCGGAAGTAACCAAAGATTATACATATAAGTATTTATTGCCTAAAAAATTTGCCGAAGCGCACCAATTGGGTGACATACACATTCATGATTTGGATTACTATCCGACCAAGACCACCACTTGCATCCAATATGATTTGGACGACTTGTTCGAACGCGGATTCCGCACCAAAAACGGAAGTATTCGCACTCCCCAATCCATTCAAAGCTATGCAACATTAGCCACTATCATATTCCAAACCAACCAAAACGAACAGCATGGAGGACAGGCTATACCGGCTTTCGATTTTTTTATGGCAAAAGGTGTACGTAAGACTCATCTTAAACATCTGCAAACCTTGACGGATTTTTACCGTGAAGTAGAGGGGAAAGAGCCCAACGAAGATGCGCTAAAAAAAATAGAAGAAAAAGCATTGGCCATGACTCGCAAAGATACTCATCAAGCAATGGAAGGTTTTATTCATAACTTGAATACAATGCACTCTCGTGGCGGAAATCAAGTAGTATTCAGTTCTATTAATTATGGAACAGATACTTCGGCAGAAGGGCGCATGGTAATAGAAGAACTGCTGAAAGCTACAATTGAAGGTCTTGGCAGCCGTGGAGAAGTACCGGTATTCCCCATCCAGATTTTTAAGATTAAAGACGGCGTCTCTTATTCGGAGGAAGATTATAAAAAAGCAATGGCTAACTTTGATGATGCCGTGGCCGGCAAAATCCAATTCAAGGCGCCTAACTTCGACTTATTTCTAAAAGCTTGCCGTACTACAGCAAAAGCGCTCTTCCCGAACTTTATGTTTTTGGATGCCCCCTATAATCAGAATGAGAAATGGAATGCCAATGATCCGAAACGCTATCGTTATGAGCTCGCAACCATGGGATGTCGTACACGTGTATATGAAAATGTAGCCGGAGAGAAAACATCTTTGGGGCGTGGCAATCTGTCGTTTACCACTATGAATATGCCCCGGTTGGCTATCGAAGCACGCATTAAAGCAGAAAGCATGGAAGAATCCGGAAAGAAAGAAGCCATCGAACGTACAGCTAAAGAGCTGTTTATACAAAGCGTGCACCAAACGGCCGAGCTTATCGCCGAGCAACTCTACAGCCGTTATCAATACCAGCGTACCGCCTTGGCACGCCAGTTTCCATTTATGATGGGCAACGATGTGTGGAAAGGAGGAGGAAAACTCGCTCCCAACGACCAGGTGGGAGATGTATTACGACAAGGAACACTAGGCATTGGATTTATCGGCGGGCACAATGCTATGATGGCACTTTACGGTGAAAGCCACGGACACAGCCGGAAAGCATGGGACACATTATATGAGGCAGTGTTGGAAATGAACAAAGTAGCCGATGATTATAAAGCAAAATATCAACTGAACTTTTCCGTTCTTGCAACTCCGGCAGAAGGACTTTCCGGTCGCTTTACCCGTATGGACCGACGAAAATATGGTACTATTCCGGGCGTAACAGACAATGATTATTACGTAAACTCTTTCCATGTAGATGTAAAAGAGTCGATTACCATTGTTGATAAAATCAAGCGGGAAGCTCCGTTCCATGCCATCACACGTGGTGGCCATATCACTTATGTAGAATTGGATGGAGAAGCACAGAAAAATATCAAAGCCATTGCCAAGATAGTAAAAGTGATGCATGATGAAGGAATAGGCTACGGTTCGATCAACCATCCGGTGGATACTTGCCATAACTGTGGCTATAAAGGAGTAATTTATGACAAATGCCCGGTTTGCCAAAGTGAAAACATTCTGCGTATGCGCCGCATTACCGGATATCTGACCGGTGATCTCAGCACTTGGAACTCAGCTAAACGCGCCGAAGAACGTGACCGCGTGAAACACGGATAACCCCCGATATGAACTTGTTATTTACTTATCCCGAAACCATAGTTGATGGTGAAGGCATCCGCTACTCTATTTATCTGGCCGGATGCCACCACCATTGTGCCGGTTGCCAAAACCCGGAATCGTGGTCTCCGCAAGCAGGTACTCCACTGACTCAGGAAAAAATAGAAACAATCATCAGCGAGATTAAAGCCAATCCGTTATTAGACGGTGTTACTTTTTCAGGAGGCGATCCTCTCTATTTCCCAAAAGAGTTTCGTGCTCTGTCTCAACAAATAAAAAAAGCTACCGGATTAAACATTTGGTGCTACACAGGCTACACAATTGAACAAATAAAAGCCTCTCCTTTGTTAAAATCGGCAATAGACTTCATTGATGTTTTGGTAGACGGGCGTTTTGAACAGGATTTATACTCTCCCTATCTGGAATTCAGGGGCAGCAGCAACCAACGTATCATCCGCATACGATAATACAAAAGAAATCTAAATGACCCGTTTTCTTGATTTATATCATGAAAATGGGTCATTTCATGTTTTTCAGCATATATACGCTTGCTATTTTCAAGAAAAGCCGTACCTTTGCAATGTGGTTGTGAAACTACTAATTAAGTTAATAATAATTTTTTTAAGGTATTAAGTAATAAGGTAAAATTAGAAAAGGTATTAGATTTAGGTAAATAAAAAAGAGATTGTTTTCAACAAGGACAACAAGCAAGGTATTAGAGATTAATTTAAGGTTTGAAAGAATTGCAAGTTTTCAGGAATTTAGTTTTATAGGTATTAAAAAAGTTGTTTTTTAAGTAGAAGAACAGAGGGATAACAACAACGACGACGAGAAAGATGAAAAGAACCCCATATTTTATGAGGGGGGTTCTTCAAGGCGTGGGCGGGTTCGAAATAAAGAACTATCGCTCTTTTTTTATTTTATCCCCCTTTATTTTATCTGCTTTTCCATATCACTATCCATCACATGAGGTCACTTATTATTCTTGGGGATTTAAATATCATATCACAACAAAGGAAAGAATAAGCCGTTTCCTAAGGTCGGTCAAGGTCTTTTAAACGGAAGATTATTACAGTCTGCGGCAATGGACTGTACAGTCCATTGTAGCAGACCGTACGGTCCACTGCAACGGATTATACAGTCCGCTGCCGGAGACTGTAGTAATCCGACGGACAGACGGGCATAATCGAAAGGACGAAAACGCTTGGTCCGACTAATGAAACGACGTAGGAAGCCCAAAAACGCATGAGGGGATTGAAGACCGGAGAAGACAACATCAGGGGACAGATGTTTGATTGATATATTAAATTCCCAAGAAATAACCGACCCATCATATGGTCATTACCAGGATAAAAAATTCCCCCGGCTGCCAGGTTAACCCCGGCAACCAGAGGATATATAAAAAAGCCTTTGCCCTATTTAAAACACGAAACGCATTATGTCATTGAAGTTAGCCCAAATAAGTAATGCAAATAACAAGAACATACCTACCATTTGTGCATATTCCATAAACTTATCACTCGGCTTGCGACGTGCTACTATTTCATAAAGCAAGAACAAGACATGCCCACCGTCCAAAGCCGGAATAGGAAGAATGTTCATAAACGCCAGAATGATAGATAAGAAAGCTGTCATTTCCCAAAAACGATGCCAATCCCATACCTTTGGGAAGATACTTCCAATGGTTCCGAAACCACCCACACTCTTCGCTCCTTCTTTAGTGAACACATATTTCATATCGTTCACATAGCCTTTCAACGTATTCACACCCAGTTTAACTCCCGCCGGGAAAGACTCAAAGAAATTAAAATGGCGGGTAGTGACTTTATAATCAAGCATAGAAGTTGCTCTTACCATAAACAAAGAGTCAGTACGAACTGCAACAGTATCGCGCATCCCTTGGTGCGAATAAACCAATGAAAACTCGGCATATTCCGCTCCGTTGGTTTCAGCATCCGAACGGAAGCCTTCCAATTTTTCAGTAAATTCATTCCAGCTACCGACAGGCATATTATTAACAGCTAAAATGCTGTCCCCTTTCTGCACTCCGGCTATCGCCAACGGACCGCCGGCAATCACAGAATCCACCACATTCGGCCGCAAGATATCAAGAAACATCGGTTCTTCTTTAGCGATATCCAAAAGACTGATTTCAGGCATATAGATTTCTGTTTCCTTTCCGTCACGAAGCACAGTAACCGTACGTGCTTCAGCCACATTACGCAGCATATCCATGCCAAAACGTTCCAAAGGCTGTTCATCAGCACGAAGTAGAATATCCCCATCCCGGAAACCGATTTCCTGAGCACGTTCGTTAAACTTCATACCATAAGTCATATCCTGTAATGAGATATAAGAGTCCCCCCAATGGAATAGAATCATAGAATAAATAAAGATAGCCAACAAGAAGTTCATCAACACTCCTCCAATCATAATAAGCAAACGTTGCCATGCCGGTTTGGAACGGAACTCCCACGGCTGTGCCGGTTGCTTCATCTGTTCGGTATCCATGGACTCATCTATCATACCTGAAATTTTCACATAGCCACCCAAAGGCACCCATCCGACCCCATATTCAGTATCACTGTTCTTAGGCTTAAACTTAAACAAAGAGAACCACGGGTCAAAGAATATGTAGAACTTCTCTACTCTTACTTTAAAAAGGCGCGAAAAAAGAAAATGTCCCCCCTCATGGATAATGACCAGTAATGACAAACTCATTATCAGTTGGAGAGCACGAATCAAAAATGTTTCCATCTAGTTATTATTGTTTTATTATTTACTATTTATAATCAGTTCTTCTGCTATGCAGCGTGCCTCTGCATCGGTTGCCACATAGTCCTCATAAGAAGGTTCCTTGATATAAGCCACTCTTCCCATTGTCTTCTCAATGACATCACTCATGCCCAAGAAAGAAATATTATCTTTCAAGAATGCAGCCACCACCACTTCATTTGCCGCATTAACGATGCAAGGCATATTTCCTGCCTGATGCAAAGCTTCATACGCCAAGGCCAAATTGCGGAAACGCTTGGTATCAGGCTGCTCAAAGGTCAAGTCGGTCACTTTGGCAAAGTCCAGACGTTCAAAAGAAGACTTCACACGCTCAGGATATGAAAAGGCATACTGAATGGGCAGGCGCATATCGGGCATACCCAATTGGGCTTTCACCGCGCCGTCTTCAAACTGTACCATAGAGTGAATGACCGACTGTGGATGAACCACTACCTCTATTTGTTCCGGTCTTACCCCAAAGAGCCATTTAGCTTCAATCACTTCAAAACCTTTGTTCATCATCGAAGCTGAATCAATGGTAATTTTCGCCCCCATCTCCCAATTAGGATGCTTCAAAGCCTGTGCCTTAGTCACCTGTTGCAACTGCTCCATCGTATAAGTACGGAATGGCCCTCCGGAAGCAGTCAATATCACTTTTTCTACAGGAGTATTCATTTCCAGACACTGGAAAATGGCCGAATGTTCCGAATCGACAGGAAGAATCGGTGTCCTGTATTGATTGGCCAACGCATTTATCAATTCACCGGCCACTACCAAAGTTTCCTTATTGGCCAAAGCAATGGTCTTTCCCGCTTTAATAGCATTCATGGTAGGACGCAATCCGGCATACCCTACCATCGAGGCTAAAACGATATCAATGGGTTGCGATTCCACTATCTGGCAGAGTGCATCTGCACCGGCATATACCTTAATAGGCAAATCGCTCAATGCCTCTTTCAGTTGGAGATACTTTTCTTCATTGGCTATCACTACCGCCTCAGGCAAAAACTTACGAGCTTGTTCAATAAGCAAATCTACCCGGTTATTGGCTGTCAATGCGTATGCTTCGTATAAATCGGGATGTTCCTCTATCACCTGCAAAGCCTGCGTACCGATAGATCCCGTCGAGCCTAATATAGCTATTTGTTTTTTCATAATTTGTTAAAATACAATGTATTTCGAAGGGTTGATGGCACGCCCTTTATTCCACAATTCGAAATGAAGATGAGAACCGGTTGTTTTTTCGCCCGTATTGCCAACCAACGCAATGGCTTCACCACCTTTCACCGTATCTCCCTCTTTCTTCAGTAACGAACCGCAATGTTTATACACGGATACAAAATCTTGCCCGTGCTGTATCTGTATCACATACCCCGTCTCTGCCGTATAAGTTGAGAGAATCACTGTTCCATCCAATGTAGCAAGTATACTTTCATTAGGATTGGCAGCTATATCTACCCCATAATGTTTGTTATCGGGATCAAAGTTAGAAGACATCATACCGCGCGTGGGACGATAGAATATCAAGCCCGAAGCTGTGGGAGTATTATTGACAGCAGTCAAATTATAACGTTCCGATTCTTCATATTGCTTACGGAATTCTTCTTCCTTACGAGTACGTTCCATCAATGAATCCGAACGGATAGCCGTCAGTGAATCAATGGACTGCACCGTATCCACCTGTATCTTTCCACTAAAGATATCTTGGATATTCATAATATACAACTTTTGCCGTTCCAACATTTTCTGTAAAGAATCGGCACGCAGGGCATTGCTTACTATTTGGGCACGCACTTCACTGTTCATATATCCGGGCAGATAATTGCGCAGCGGCGTGAAAGCAATAATAATAGCGGCAACCAAAAAAATAACCGTCACGGCAGAAAGCAACCACGACAAACCGTTCAGCTTGGAAACGTGGATACCCACCACTTCCTCCAACGTATTTTCATTGGTAACAGTCAGTTTATACTTAAACTTAATATTATGCCAAAATGCTTTTCTTCTCTTTTTCTTCATTACTGCACGCGCGTACCTTAATATAATATATATTATAAAAGTCCATCGGGTACATCCACCGTCAGGAGTCTTTTCTTCTTATCCAGCTTGCAAATAAATTCTTCGTGGGCAGGAAGCAGAAGTTCTTCTCCGTCCTTCTCTATCGCAAAAAGCACATTCATTGTACTGTCATCCACTGCCACAATCTCACCTAAATCACCATGACGAACATCTTTCACCTTAAACCCTATAAAAAAGTTCCAAGTAGGAATATCTTCTGTCTCATCATCCTGCTCTACATATTTCTTTGGAAAATAAACTTCCACATTCGTAAACATACGAGCTTTTTCTGCCGTATCCACTCCCTCCAGCTTCACCAAAGCAGTAGTGTCGGAACGAAAACGATATTCTTCAATAAAAAACGGAACGAAAATACCATCCAGCAGACATACCAAGTATTCACAATCCACACGATCGAAAATATCATCCGTAAAGGTAAAAGAGACCTCTCCCTTTACTCCGTGAGGCTTATTGAAGATACCTATCTTAAAAATTTCGTCTTTCTTAATCATAACCTTAAATTCTTGTAATCCGTGCTCCCAGGGCATTCAATCGCTGTTCTATATTCTGATACCCCCGGTCTATCTGCTCGATATTGTGAATGCGGCTGATGCCGTCGGCACTCATTGCCGCAATAAGTAACGCGATGCCGGCACGGATATCGGGTGAAGTCATGTTCCCGCCACGCAACTGAAAACTGCGGTCGTGACCGATAACCACTGCACGGTGAGGGTCGCACAATATAATCTGAGCACCCATATCTATCAGTTTATCTACAAAAAACAATCGACTTTCAAACATCTTCTGATGAATAAGCACACTACCTTTGGCCTGCGTAGCCACCACCAGCATCACACTCAACAAGTCAGGCGTCAATCCGGGCCAGGTGGCATCGGCAATGGTCATGATGGACCCATCGATAAACGACTCTATCTGATAATGTTCCTGCTCGGGAATAAATAAATCATCACCACGCTGCTCTACCTTAATGCCCAAACGACGGAAACTTTCGGGAATGATACCCAGATTTTCATGAGATACATTCTTGATGGTAAGCTCACTGCCTGTCATGGCCGCCATACCAATAAAACTGCCCACCTCAATCATATCAGGCAATACCGTATGACTGCACCCGTGCAATGATTCCACTCCCTCGATGGTGAGCAAATTAGAAGCAATGCCCGTTATCTTTGCCCCCATGCAGTTCAGCATACGGCAAAGTTGTTGCACATAAGGCTCGCAAGCAGCATTATAGATAGTAGTCTTACCTTTTGCCAAAACCGCTGCCATCACGATATTGGCGGTGCCGGTCACCGAAGCCTCATCCAACAGCATAAATGCCCCTTTCAATTCTTTAGCTCCGATAGTGAAAATGCTGCGTTCGTCATCATAATCAAAGCAAGCTCCCAACTTCTGAATACCGATAAAGTGAGTATCCAAACGACGGCGTCCTATCTTATCGCCTCCGGGTTTTGAAATCAGTGCTTTGCCGAAACGCGCCACCAACGGACCGACCAACATGACCGAGCCACGCAAGCTGGAACACTTTTTCAGGAAGTCATCACTCTCCAGATAGTTCAAGTCAACCGAGTCGGCCTTGAAAGTATAAGAGTCAATTCCTGTTTTCGATACCTTGACCCCCATTTCACGCAATAACTGAATCAAGTTATTCACGTCCAGAATGTCAGGAATATTATTCACTGTTACTTCTTCCGAAGTCAATAAAGTGGCACAAAGAATTTGCAGAACCTCATTCTTAGCACCTTGCGGATGAATTTCGCCGTGTAACTTATGTCCACCTTCTATTACAAACGAAGCCATGATATCGAAGTTTTTAAGAATTAATATTTTCTTCTCTGATTATTATTCTGTTGCATTCTGCGCTGCCCGTTGTTTTGCTGCGGTCTGCGCTGAACATACGTGCGCTGTCCGCACAGTTGCAAATCTTCGGGAGACAAACTGATAGCCCCCTGGGAATATTCGCGAAGGTCATCCAGTATCTTCTGATCTTCCACACTGTCTTTATTCCAGTTGATAAAGCATTTTTTCATTTGATTGGCAATCAATGAAATCAGATGTTTTCTGTCTTCTCCTTCAGGATATTCCACCGCCTTCTTCACCATGTTTTCCAATATATGTCCATAGTGACGATAACGAATGCGTTTTTGCGGATAAGCCAATACCTCCGGTTTCACTTCAAGGCTTTCTTTCTTCACTATTTCATAAGGATAATCAATATCCAGTTTAAAATCGGCCATGATAGCCAAATGGTCCCACAGTTTATGTTTAAAGTCGGGCACATCGCGCAGATGCGGAAACATACCGCCCATAATATTAATAATCGTATTGGCACAACGCTGGCGTTCAGCTCTATCTTCGATGGTAAGAGCATGGTCTACCATGTTCTGCACACTTCTTCCATACTCAGGAAGGGGTAATCTTCGTTGTTGGGTATTATACTCCATGTATATAAATAATATGATTTTGTTTATAAATTATAAAAGCTTCTTAGGTTTAGAAGCAACGAACTCTTTCAAATAGAAAGGTTCAAAATATGCCACATCCTTAAAATCCTGTTTCACAATAGCTTTCTCAGCCAATGGAAACATCCATTTTGCCAGCGGACAAATTTCATCAATAAAATGTGCATTGGGATGTGTAATCTTCTCACGGCACTTGGCAGCTCCGTTGCCGAAGAAATAAACAGGATGTTCATCCAGAAACTCCAAGTAAGAGTTTTCATCTACTATGTCGGCTGCTATTTCACGCTTCACTTCCAACGCACGGTCATAAACAGCTGCATACACCTCCATGCGGCGTGCATCTATCATCGGACAAAGCAGTGCATCTTCGGGCAAGTCATGATACAATAAAACCGGTACACACAGCACCTCCAACGTATGAAGCCCTATGAGTGGCAAATTACGTCCATAACAAACACCCTTCGCCATTGAAACGCCAATGCGCAAACCGGTATAGGAACCGGGACCACAGCTGACAGCCACCGCATCCAACGGCAGACCGCGGCTGTCCACAAATGACAACGCTTCATCTACAAACACGCCCAACTGAACAGCATGCGAAGGTCCCTTCAAGTCCTCTTTGGAGAACACCGCCAGCCCATCTTCGCTAACGGCAACAGAGCAAGCCTCTGTTGATGTTTCAATATGCAAAATACACGACATAATGCTATACTTATATAATATAATGTGCAAATATACACTTTTATTTATACTTCATTTCCATAAAAACACTACTTTTGCAAAAAAACACATTAGTTATGATACAATCAATGACCGGATACGGCAAAGCAAGTGCTACATTCGGAGATAAAAAAATTAACGTAGAGATAAAGTCACTGAATAGCAAGGCTATGGATTTATCTACACGCATTGCACCCTTATACCGCGAAAAAGAAATAGAAATCCGTAATATGGTTTCCAAATCATTGGAACGTGGAAAAGTGGATTTCAGCCTGTGGATAGAAAAAGAAGCAAGTACTTCTGCCGCACAAATCAATATAGCCTTGGCACAAAGCTATGACCAACAAATGCAAAAACTGTCCGAAGCATTAGGCTGGGGAAATTACCCTAATGAATATTCCATGGCAACATTACTTCGCATGCCGGATATCATGAGTAAAGATGAAATCATAGAGCTATCGGAAGAAGAATGGGAAGTGGTACGTCAAGTAGTGGAAGAAGCAATTGCTCACTTGGTGGATTTCCGTAAACAAGAGGGAGCGGCGCTCGAAAAGAAATTCAATGAGAAAATCGACAACATCGAACGTTTGTTGAAATCCATCGAACCGTATGAGACCGAACGTGTGACAAAAATCCGTGAACGCATTACAGATGCACTTGAAAAAACCATCTGCGTGGATTATGACAAGAACCGCCTGGAACAAGAGTTGATTTACTATATTGAGAAACTTGATATCAACGAAGAGAAACAGCGTCTGTCCAATCACCTGAATTATTTCCGTGAAACAATGGCAAGCGGCCACGGACAGGGTAAAAAACTAGGGTTCATTGCTCAGGAAATGGGACGTGAAATAAATACTACCGGCAGCAAGTCCAACCATGCAGAGATGCAGAACATCGTAGTGCAGATGAAGGACGAGTTGGAACAAATCAAAGAACAAGTATTAAACGTTATGTAGATGAAAAAAGGTAAGCTTATCATATTTTCAGCCCCTTCAGGTTCCGGCAAATCGACGATTATCAATTATCTGCTGACACAGAACCTGAATCTGGCATTCTCTATCTCTGCCACCAGCCGCCCGCCCCGCGGCACAGAGAAGCACGGAGTGGAGTATTTCTTCCTCACCCCTGAAGAATTCAAACAACGCATTGCCAACAATGAATTCCTGGAATACGAAGAAGTGTACGAGAACCGTTTTTACGGAACACTGAAAGCGCAGGTGGAGAAGCAGTTGGAAGCCGGACAGAATGTGGTTTTCGATGTAGATGTAGCAGGTGGCTGTAACATCAAAAAGTTTTATGGCGAACAGGCTTTGTCACTTTTCATCCAACCCCCGGGCATAGAAGAGCTTCGCAACAGACTGGTAGGACGGGGAACAGATGCACCTGAGGTAATCGAAAGCCGCATTGCCAAAGCAGAGTTTGAATTGAGTTTTGCCGACAAGTTTGATGTGGTAATCGTAAACGACGAGTTGGAGAAAGCCGAAGCGGAAACATTGAAAATAATTCAGGACTTTATTGCAAAATAAACAGATGATAATCAAAGACCCCAAAAGATTAGCCCTGCGGATGATGATACTCTGTGTCATTATCGGACTGACAGCCTTGGCGGTAGCTGTTATGGCTATCTCCATGCAGAAATATATCATTGCCGGCATTATGGTCATCGTTGCCATCATGCAGATTTGGAACTTTAAAGTATGGCAAAAGAGAACAAAATAAGAACAGGAATATTCGGTGGTTCATTCAATCCTATTCACATCGGGCATTTAGCTTTGGCCAATTACCTTTGTGAGTACAGCGAATTGGACGAAATATGGTTTTTGGTTTCTCCGCATAATCCTTTAAAGAAGCAAACGGATTTATGGGATGACAGTCTGCGACTGGAGTTAGTGCAACTTGCCATCGCAAATTATCCCAAATTCCGTGCTTCTGATTTTGAGTTCCATCTTCCCCGCCCTTCTTACATGATACATACGCTCGATGCTTTGCAGTCCGCCTATCCCGAACGTGAGTTTACGCTTATTATCGGGGCTGACAATTGGGCTATCTTCCCGCGTTGGTATCATTCCGATGAAATAATACAACGCCATCGGATAATGATATATCCACGTCCCGGATACACGATTGACCCGGCCGCACTTCCTCCCTCTGTGCAACAGGTCGATACTCCTTTATTGGAAATAAGTTCTACTTTTATCCGCCGGGCTTTGGCAGAAGGAAAGGATGTAAGGTATTTCCTGCATCCGGCGGTCAATGAACGGCTGACGAGATAAAAACAACGGTAGCAAAAAAGGAGCACTCCGAAGAATGCTCCTTTATATTTAGCAAATGATTAAATTAGTCACTAAGTCCGATTACTTTCAAAGTAACTTCTTTTGGATGGACAAAAGCTGAAGGCAGATTGTGAAGGGACTTGGGAAGCACGGCTGAAGGGAGGATGAGAGGAGGTTCTGTCATCCTTAGCCGATTGATTATCTGCATATTATAATTAAAATGTAAGGATGAACGGAAAAGAAGGAATGACCGGATTAGAGAGGGGGGATGCAATTTGTCCCTACATGAAAAACACACCGAGCTTTTCAAAAAAGCCCAAAGAGTTTCCGAAAAAGAATTAAGTCTTTTTCAAAAAGATGAAGGAATGTTTCCAAAAGGTTCCTTTTTGAGATTATTATAAATGCAAAAGTAAACCTTCCTTCGGTTTCTTCCAGATGAGCCGCTTTGAACCGGACAATTCACCGGTAAAACCGGCTGTTTAACCGATAAAATAGAAAAACCCGCAAGGATATTACACTGTAATACCTTACGGGGAAACACACAATTCTCGGTATAATAACTAATTTAAAATACGGTATAACATACTTATCTGTCGCTTTCCGCGTTCTACTTTGTGTTTGTGTTCACATTTTATCTTGTGTTCTTTTACTATTAGACACAAACATTCCTCCAAACGTTGCACCGAAAGCCGTTTTTTTCAGATTATTTTTTCTCTACCCGATGAAGTACCACCAAAACCACCTCACTGGGAGTAAACAGACGGACATTCATTCTCGAAGTACCCAGTCCGTTCGTTATAATAATAGGAACACCGGCACTATTCTCTTTCCGACCGGTCAGAAAACGGTTACCATAAATGGAATGCTTTACAGGAGAGTACTTCTTGAACAAACTCACCTGCCCGCCATGCGTATGCCCGGCCAAAACCAGATTGGCATTAGACACGTCCGTATCTTCGGCATAGTCGGGCGTATGGGTCAGCAGGAGAATAAAATCATCGGCAGGGAAATGTTGTGAAGGCGAATCACCATTCTTTTTCAGGTCAAAAGGATTACGCACGCCACTGATGATAATGTGCTGCCCATCCTTCATCAACTTATAGCTTTTGTGTTCCATCAAATGCACATTATTCTTTTCCATGGCTTCCGCCACCTTCGTATAGCAATAACTGTAATCATGGTTTCCCATCACGCCATAGATGCCATACGGTGTAAGCACCTTTCCCAATGCGGTGAACAACGTGTCCATATCCCCTCCTTTCGGACTGCCGTAGTCTCCCCCCAACAATAATACATCGGCATTTAAAGATTGTAATGCACGTATCGCATTGTCAAGACGCTTGCGCGTGAAACGACTTTCATAATGAAAATCCGATGCAAAGCCGATACGGAATCCGTCGAATGCCGACGGAACGTCATAACTGTAAAAATCATACTGCTTGATGCGTCCCACTCCGCGATACTTCGACAGAGAAGCAGTGGCACAGGAAGTAAACAGCACTGCGGCAAGCAACAAATAAAGAACAGATTTCTTCATGTCTTTTTCTTTTAAATGAGGAGTAAAGATAGAGAATTAATTGTTTATCTTTGCACATCTTTAATATGAAATGGATGGAAACTGTTAAAACAAATTCTATAAAGGCATGGCTATTGGCTGCACGCCCCAAGACATTGGCAGGTGCCGCTGTTCCCGTCATGCTGGGATGTGCCTTGGCAGCAGCAGACGGATGGTTTCAAATCGTACCCGCCACACTCTGTTTCCTTTTTGCTTTTCTGATGCAGATAGATGCCAACTTTATCAATGATTTTTTTGACTACCTGAAAGGAAGTGACCGCGAAGACCGGTTGGGCCCCGAACGGGCATGTGCACAAGGATGGATTACATTGGAAGCCATGAAACGGGGTATCGCCCTGACCACCATGTTGGCCTGTGTGGTTGGAGCCTTGCTGCTTTTTTACAGTGGAGCAGAGATGATTCCGGTCGGACTGCTGTGTATTCTGTTTGCTTTTTTATATACTGCCGGTCCCTATCCTTTGGCTTATCATGGCTGGGGAGATGTGCTGGTCATTGTATTCTTCGGTTTTGTGCCCGTGGGATGTACCTATTATGTGATGTGCCATGACTGGACATGGAATGTCACTATCGCCTCTGTGGTATGTGGCATGATTATCGACACCTTGTTAATGGTAAACAATTATCGCGACCGGGAACAGGATGCGTTAAGCGGCAAGAAAACACTGGTCGTAAGATGGGGTGCGGCAACAGGGCGTATGCTTTATCTGTTTTTAGGATTGGCAGCCGCATGGTTATGCCTCTTGTTTGCCGTCAGCGGACATATATGGGCAGCAATACTACCACAAATCTATATTCTTCCCCATTTCCTGACTTGGCAACGAATGGTGAAAATCAACAAAGGCAAGGAGCTGAACATCATATTGGGAGAAACCTCGCGCAACATGCTGTTATTCGGGATATTACTGACCTTGGGATTGATTTTATGAGATGGAGAAAAACACGTTAGTATGCATCGCCTCACACGTACGTCAGTATAGGCTCATACGTACGTGTAAAATTACCCTTCTATCAATACAGTGGCATACGCTGAAATACCCTCTTCACGTCCCGTAAAGCCCAGCTTCTCCGTGGTAGTCGCCTTGATGGAGACATCATCGAGTTCTATTTTCATCAGATGGGCCAAGACTTCCTGCATCTCGGGTATACGCGCTTTCAGTTTCGGGCGTTCGGCACAGACTGTCGCATCTATATTGCCCACCTTATAGCCTTTGGTTGCAATCAGATCAACTGTTTTGGCCAACAGAATCTTACTATCTATATTCTTAAACTCACCTGCCGTATCGGGAAAATGATAGCCGATATCACGCATGTTGGCAGCTCCAAGCAAAGCATCGCAAATGGCATGAATCAGCACGTCGGCATCCGAATGGCCCAATAGCCCCAATTCATGTTCAAACTTTATCCCTCCCAGCCACAGTTCACGCCCCGGCACCAACTGATGTACGTCAAATCCAAATCCTACTCTTATTTTCATCTTACATAGAAATCTAATAGTTTTTCTTCTTCCAGATAACCTTGTAAATGCTGGCCGACACTGACCGGTCCTACTCCTACCGGTGTACCGGTAAACAACAGGTCTCCTATCTTTAATGTGAAGAAACGGCTGACGTACGCAATGATTTCGTCCACCTTAAAAAGCATATCTGCCGTATTACCCTGCTGCACCGTATTGCCGTCAATGTCCAAATGGAACTTCAAATTCTGAATATCCTTGAACTTATTCACCGATACAAAATCTCCGATAACAGCCGAATTATCAAAGCCCTTGCATAACTCCCACGGTTTTCCCTCTTCGCGAAACCGACGCTGAAGGTCACGTGCCGTAAAGTCAATCCCCACCGTCACCGCATCATAATAACGATGCGCAAATCGTTCGGCTATGTTTTTTCCCAAACGGTTGATACGAACCACCAGTTCTGTTTCATAATCTACCTGCCGAGAGAAATCCGGGATAAAAAAAGGCTTGCTGTCTTTAAGCAACGCAGAATCGGGCTTCATAAAAATGACCGGTTCCTTCGGTAAGTTTTCATTGGCATGCAACTCTTGGCAATGAGCCACATAATTCATACCTACGGCTAATATCTTCATATAATTTTAGTCCTGATTTACATTTAAACGGTTAAACATCACAGCCAGATGAGCATACAGTGAAGTATTCTGCACTACAATATCTTCGGGAACACGAATACGGAACGGAGTAAAATTCCAAACAGCTTTAATTCCGCCCGATACCATCTTATCCGTTATCTCCTGTGCTATATTGATAGGTACAGTCAGAACTCCTATATTGACATTATATTTTTTCATCATCTGTTCAAAGTCATCGGAATGATAAATAGGGATACCATTAATTTCAGTTCCCACAATGTCAGGGTTCACATCAAAAGCACCTGTTATCTCCAACCCGAAATGGTGAAGACCCGAATCGCGCAGCAACGCTCCTCCCAGGCTACCTACCCCGAACAAAAAAGCTTTATGCATGTGCGTAAAGCCCAAAAAACGTTCCAACACTTCTATCAGAGCATCTATTTCATAGCCCACACGAGTACGGCCGGATATATTGACATACGAAAGATCTTTCGCTATCTGAGACGCATCTATATTAATCTGCTTGGATATCTGGGTAGAAGACACATACGTTTCTCCTCTCTCTTTCATCAGCTTGACATTAGAAAGATACCAAGGAAGTCTGCGCAAAGTAGGCTCAGGCACTTTATCTGAGAATTTATGCATACGTATATCCATCTGTTTCTATTGGCATTATCATTAGGTAATGTGCAAAAGTACACTTTTATTTGTTACCACTGCCTTTTGAGAATAAAAAATGTAGTATCTTTGACCACTCATTTAAGCAAAATTCACATGAAAAATAACGATTGGAAAGAGCGTCTGAATGTGGTGTATTCAACAAATCCTGATTTCAACTATGAGCACGGTGAAGAAGAAGAGACAGCCACTCCGGATAAGAAGCAGCAGAAATTGCGTGTCAGCATCGAGAAGAAAGGCCGGGGAGGCAAAACTGTTACCCTTGTCAATGGATTTATAGGGACTGAAAATGACCTGAAAGAATTGGGCAAGTTGCTCAAGACCAAATGTGGTGTGGGAGGTTCTGTGAAAGATGGAGAAATCATCATTCAAGGAGAGTTCAAACAGCGGATTATCGAGCTGCTGAAAGCAGAAGGATATACACAGACAAAATAAAAAAGGAAAGAGGGTGCGCACCCTCTTTCCTACCATATAACCCTCGTAACAGAGAACTGCGCCAAGGGCTTTCTCATGAATATTATTCAGCACGCAAAGTGAAACGTTTGAAAGCAACGATCTGCAATTCAGGATCGATTTCTTTCAGCACTTCTCTTACAGTTTTCTTGCCGTCCATAATGTCTTCCTGGTTCAACAAGCAAACTTCTTTCAAGAACTTGCCCAAACGACCTTTAGCAATGTTCTGAATCATAGCTTCGGGTAAGTTAGCAGATTTCTCTGCAGAAACAGTGGCAATGATTTCCTTAGCCTTAGCAATGTCTTCATCGGTAATCCATCCCTTAGCCTTATTGCTTTCCATGTGTTCTTCACTGTCTACATGCGCAGGGTTGATACCGGCTTTCTTCAAAGCAGCTTCAACAGCCTTGTCCACTTGTTCTTTCTTAGTCTTATCGATGGCAACCTGAATTTCAGCTTCCTTCACTGATTCGGGAACACCTGCTTCGTCAATTGCAATAGGGTTCATAGCTGCAATCTGCATAGCTACTCCGTGAGCAGCAGCTTCTGCTTCCTTATTCATAGCCACGATAGTACAAAGCTGGTTGTTTCCTTGGTGGTTATAGATAGAAGTATAAGCTCCTTCAACTACATTGTAGCCGTCCAACTCCATCTTTTCACCGGTAATACCGCTACGGTCAGTTACAGCATCCTGTACAGTACCGTTGCCCAACGGCAATGCCTTTACTTCATCCAAAGTCTTACATTTGTTGGCCACAGCAGCGTCCAGAATAGCCTGAGTCAAAGCAACGAAATCAGCATTCTTGGCAACAAAGTCTGTTTCGCACTTCAATGCAATGATTGCAGCGAATTGACCTGTTGATTTAGCCAATACACAACCTTCTGATGCTTCACGGTCAGAACGTTTTGCAGCAACAGCCTGTCCTTTTTTACGGATAATTTCCATTGCTTTATCGATATCGCCATTAGCTTCAGTCAAAGCGTTTTTGCAGTCCATCATACCAGCTCCACTAATTTTACGAAGCTTGGTAATTTCAGCCATAGTTACAGCCATAATATTCCTTTATTTTAATTTGTTAATAATATCTTTAAAAGCAGTTGAGAGTTGAGAACAGAGAGTTGAGAATTGCATATCGTAACTCTCAACTTTCAACTCTCAACTCTCAACTATAGTATATTAAGCTTCTTCTTCGTCTTTCATGAAAGCGGCAGCCTTAGCAGCGTTGATAGCTTCTTCTTCGGCTTTGTCCATGCGAGCTTTAGTAGCTTTCTTCTTACCGGCACCACCCTTAGGAGCGTTTTCACCGGCAGCTTCCATATCTACCTTTTCTGCTTTTCTTTCTTCCAATCCTTCTGCCATAGCAGCGCAACAAGCATCCAAGATAACTTCGATAGACTTAGTAGCATCATCATTAGCAGGGATTACGAAATCTACATTTGAAGGATCTGAGTTTGTATCAACGATAGCAAATACAGGAATACCCAAACGGTTAGCTTCGCGGATTGCAATATTTTCTTTCAAAACATCGATAACGAACAATGCAGACGGCAGACGAGTAAGATCAGAAATAGAACCTAAGTTCTTTTCCAGTTTAGCACGCTGACGCGAAATCTGCAAAACTTCTCTCTTTGAAAGATTTGAATAGGTACCATCGTTAGTCAACTTATCGATAGTAGCCATTTTCTTCACAGCCTTACGGATAGTCGGGAAGTTGGTCAACATACCACCCGGCCAGCGCTCGATTACATAAGGCATATTAACAGAAGCAGCCTTGTCAGCTACAACTTGTTTAGCTTGTTTCTTAGTAGCAACGAACAGGATTTTCTTTCCTGATTTAGCAATTTGTTTCAAAGCTTCAGCAGCTTCGTCTACTTTTGCTGCAGTTTTATGGAGGTCAATGATATGAATACCATTGCGTTCCATGAAGATATAAGGAGCCATTGCAGGGTTCCACTTTCTTTTCAAGTGTCCGAAGTGGCAACCAGCCTCCAATAAAGTATCAAATGTTATTCTTGACATTGTGTTTATTCTTTTAAATCGTTTACATTCTTTTTTGTTTTCACCAACCACCGGGTAGTCCTTTCAAAAGTGGAATCCCGACAGTTTAGATACTAAACGCTTATTCAGTTCGGGTAGTTATTGAGCTTAATAGCAATAAACAAAAACCTACAAACTCAATATTAACGTTTACTGAACTGGAATCTTCTACGTGCTTTTGGACGTCCCGGTTTCTTACGTTCAACCTCACGGGCATCACGAGTCATGAAACCTTCAGCACGAAGTTCTTTCTTATCTTCCGGATTGATTTTTACCAATGCACGGGCAATAGCCAAGCGAAGAGCTTGTGACTGTCCGGTAAAACCACCACCATAAAGATTTACTTTAATATCATATTTCTCAGCTGCACCTAATTTTACCAGCGGCTGTTTTACTACAAACTGAAGAATAGTTGATGGAAAGTACTCTGCAAGGTCTCTCTTGTTTATAGTAATCTTTCCTGTACCTTCGCTAACGAATACGCGTGCAACTGCGCTTTTACGTCTGCCTAATGCGTTTACTACTTCCATTCCTTATTATTTAAGTAAGTTGATATCTATTGATTTCGGGCATTGAGCTTCATGTTTGTGTTCGCTACCTGCATAAACATATAAGTTGTTCAGCAATTTAGCGCCCAGACGATTCTTGGGAAGCATGCCTTTTACTACTCTCTTAACTAATTTCTCTTCGCCGTTCGGACGAGACATGATACGAGCCGGAGTCCACTCTTTCTGACCGCCTGGATAACCAGAGAATGTCAGATAAACGCGTTCGTTCCATTTGTTTCCGGTCAATTTAACTTTGTCAGCGTTGATAATAATAACGTTATCACCGCAATCAACATGAGGGGTAAAGTTTGGTTTATACTTTCCTCTCAACAGTTTCGCAACTTTTGCACCGAGGCGACCCAACACCTGATCGGTTGCATCAACAACAACCCATTCTTTGGTTGCTGTTTCCTTGTTTGCAGAAATGGTCTTGTAACTTAAAGTATCCACTCTTAATAAATTTTTAAATGTTAACTACTAAAAAACTTTTTTGCTAGCGATCCTAACCACTCTCGGACAGAGCTATTAACACGCTAAATTCTAAACTTTTATAACGTCTAGATAATAATCGGCTTGCAAAGGTACAGTTTTTCTTCTAATCTGCAAACAAAATCAGTGACTTTTATCTCAACCTGAGTAAGTTATTAGCAATACGGCCTCAAAATATCCGAAAAAAGCTTGTCATGCAGGTTGCATCCGAAGAACAGAGCCACACCTCCCGAGGCTATCTCTTGACATGAAAGTTATGACATCAGGAATCTCATCATCTGTATACCGTTTTTTAAGAGACATTTTCCCTGGAGATTTCAAGAAAAGATACGGTCTTGCAATGCATTGGTTCTCAACAAAAAGTTTATCCTTAGCTTAAGGATACATATCCTCAGGTTAAGGATACATATCCTCAGGCTAGAGATATATATCCTCAGGCTAAGGATAAACTTTTACCCCCGCATTGACGGACATTTGTTCAGAAAATATAAAGAATAGGACCGTAGGGTAAATGCCATCAGTCCAAAGCATGCAGACACTCTGTCCCCATTACGCCTAACGGGAGCAGATAATGCTGCAGCACTTTTCACACAGTTTGTCGGCAGGCATCACATTCTGAAACAAAAAATCAGTATATTTGCCACTATAAGACAAACCATCTAAAAAACATTATATATATGTATAAAAGAACAATTCTCCTTTTGGTATCAATACTGTTACTTACCAATCAGATTTATTCGCAGGAAAGCATGGAAATGAAACAGCAAGAACCTGTCAAATGTCAGTGGAACGGAGTGAAGGTTGCTTTTCTGGGCGACTCGATAACAGACTCCATTCATGTAGGAACCACCAAATGCTATTGGGAGTATCTGGCCGAAATGATTGGCATCGTACCTCAGGTTTATGCAAAAAACGGCAATCAGTGGAACGGAATATACAAACAGGCTGAAAAGCTGAAAAATGACGGCCGCCAGACTAATGCCATTATCATCTTTGCCGGAACTAATGACTACAATGCCGGAGTGCCTTTGGGTGAATGGTTCACAACTCAGGATATGGAAACAACCGTAAAGGGAGGAGTTAAGGAAATACGGAAGAAAAGAATCATGCAGATGGACGAAAGCACATTCAAGGGACGTATTAATAAGGTAATGGACTTTCTGAAGACAAATTTCCCGGAACAGCAGATTATCCTGCTTACTCCCATACATCGTGCCCAGGCGCGTTTCAGCAATGAGAACTGCCAGCCGGAAGAAGCCTTTCCCAACAAACTGGGACTTTATGTAGACGCTTATGTCAATACCGTCAAGGAGGCCGGAAACGTATGGGCCGTACCGGTTATTGACCTGAACAGCATATGCGGACTGTATCCCATGAACGATGCACATGCCGCCTATTTCCACAAGGCAGATACTGACCGCCTGCATCCTAATGCCAAAGGACACCTCAGAATGGCAAAGGCGCTCATGTATCAACTGATGGCCTATCCGGCACAATTTTAATCTATCTGAAAACAAAGAAGACTATAAAACAATAAATTGTAGTTAAAATAGGAATTAAAAAGAGAAACTTATAATATAATTTCTAAATTTGCTACAATTTGTAAATACTATAATAATTAACTAAATAATATGGTAAAGATAACAAAAGAAGCAGCATTGCTTTATCACTCACAAGGGAAGCCCGGAAAAATTGAGGTCGTTCCCACCAAGCCTTACCGCACACAGACAGATTTGTCACTGGCATACTCTCCGGGAGTAGCCGAACCGTGTCTTGAAATTGAAAAAGACCCTCATAAAGCTTACGACTATACGGCAAAAGGAAATCTGGTAGCCGTTATATCAAACGGTACTGCCGTGCTCGGACTGGGTAATATCGGAGCGCTGAGCGGAAAGCCCGTAATGGAAGGTAAGGGACTGCTGTTCAAGATTTATGCCGGCATTGATGTGTTCGACATTGAAATCAACGAAACCGATCCTGACAAATTCATCGAAGCTGTAAAGGCCATAGCTCCTACATTCGGAGGTATCAACCTGGAAGATATCAAGGCTCCGGAGTGTTTTGAAATAGAACGCCGCTTGAAAGAAGAGCTGGACATCCCGGTAATGCACGACGACCAGCACGGTACGGCTATCATTTCTTCGGCCGGACTGCTGAACGCACTTGAAGTGGCAGGAAAAAAGATTGAAGACGTGCGCATTGTGGTAAACGGTGCAGGAGCGTCGGCCATTTCATGTACCAAACTGTATGTTGCTCTGGGAGCACGCCGCGAAAATATCCTTATGCTCGACAGCAAGGGAGTCATCACTTCTGACCGTGAAAACCTGAGTGAAGGAAAACGCTTCTTCGCAACCGAGCGCCGCGACGTACATACACTGGCCGAAGCCATCAAGGGAGCAGACGTATTTTTGGGATTGTCAAAAGGTAACGTGCTCAGCCAGGATATGATTCGCAGCATGGCTGCAAACCCGATTGTATTCGCACTGGCCAATCCGACTCCCGAAATATCATACGAAGATGCCAAGGCTTCACGTCCTGACGTATTGATTTCAACCGGACGTTCGGATTATCCTAACCAAATCAATAACGTTATCGGATTCCCGTATATCTTCCGTGGAGCATTGGACACTCATGCCAGCGCCATCAACGAAGAAATGAAACTGGCTGCAGTATATGCCATTGCCAATCTTGCCAAGCAGCCTGTACCGGATGTTGTCAACGAGGCTTACCACGTAAACAACTTTACATTCGGTCCGGACTATTTCATCCCCAAACCGGTCGATCCCCGTCTGATTACCGAAGTTTCTACAGCCGTAGCCAAGGCTGCCATTGAATCGGGAGTTGCACGCAAGGAAATAACCGACTGGGATGCATACAAGACTCATCTGCGTGAACTGATGGGACAGGAAAGCAAGCTTACCCGACAACTGTATGAAACAGCCCGCCGTGACCCGCAACGCGTAGTGTTTGCCGAAGGAACTCACCCCAACATGCTGAAAGCTGCCGTTGAAGCCAAGGCTGAAGGTATATGTCATCCTATATTATTAGGTAACGAAGAAAGAATCCAGAAGCTGGCCAAAGAGCTCGACCTGAATCTTGAGGGCGTTGAGATTATCAACCTCCGCCATGACTGTCAGGCTGAACGCCGTGAACGCTACGCTCATATTCTAGCAGAAAAGCGCGGACGTGAAGGAGCAACCTTTGAAGAGGCTAACGACAAGATGTTTGAACGCAACTACTTCGGTATGATGATGGTGGAAACCGGAGAAGCCGACGCCTTCATCACCGGACTATATACCCGATATTCAAACACTATCAAGGTTGCAAAAGAAGTAATCGGCATACAGCCGGAATTCAAGCACTTCGGAACCATGCACATCCTGAATTCCAAGAAGGGAACATACTTCCTGGCCGATACACTTATCAACCGTCATCCGGACACAGACGTACTTATAGACATCGCCAAACTGGCACGACGCACGGTTGAATTCTTCAACCAGACTCCGGTTATGGCTATGCTTTCTTATTCTAACTTCGGTTCAGATGCCATTGGTAGCCCGGCAAAAGTGCACGATGCCGTTGAATACATGCAGACACACTATCCGGAACTGGCCATCGACGGTGAAATGCAGGTAAACTTTGCCATGAACCGCGAATTGCGCGACAGCAAATATCCGTTTACCCGCCTGAAAGGAAAGGATGTAAACACACTGGTATTCCCTAACCTGAGCTCTGCAAACTCAGCATACCAGCTGATACAGGCCATGAGCGAAACCGAAATGATTGGCCCTATCCAGATGGGATTGAACAAGCCTATTCACTTCACTGACTTTGAAAGCTCCGTACGCGACATCGTAAACATTACAGCGGTAGCCGTAATCGATGCAATTGTCGACAAGAAGAAAAGAGGATAAACCTCTACAGAGAATAATCCCCCACATAATGGAAAAGCCTGTCTGAAAACATTTAAATTCAGACAGGCTTTTCTGCTTATATATCCTCCGTATCGGGAATCACTTTATTCTGACGGGAACAATCGGCTGCATCTTTTCCTTATCCAAAGGTACTGCCTGATATTTCACACGGGCAAAATCAATGGTCTTCAAATCAATGGAACGGATGGCACTGTTGTACATCGTTCTGTAATACAACACCCGGTTCTGCATGTCAGTAGCCGAAGTCCACTGTGTAGCACTTGGAATGTCAACCGGCATTTGTCCCTCGGCAAACTCAATACCCAATGGAATATCGAAATTATTCAATATCTGAAAAGCCTGAAGTACGGTCTGCTTTGCCGTAGCCTGACGGGGAGCCGTGGCCTGATACCATGCCGCACGCACAAAACGTGAAGGAGGAGTTACGTCACCCGGAATACCCAGGAAGCCACTGCCTGCACCAAACGATGCCAACTGAACATCACCCAGTGATTTGGCTTCGGCCGTACCGGGGAAAAGATTCACGTAATTGTTCAGATTGGTCATCTGCCATTCGAAACCCGGCGAGTTGGTAAGAACACCCAACTTATTCTCGTAAAAGTGTGCCTTTCCATCTACAATCTCAAGAACCAGCTGACGTCCAGAAAGGTCGGAAAAGCGCCAGTGAACAGTAGAAGCACGGGGATCTATCGCTATCACATGTACTTTAGAAAGACCTTCCTGCACTTCCTCTATTGTTCTGAATGAAGCCAAGACCCAGGAAACCAATTGCAAATCGGCAATGCTTGCATCTTTTACACTGGCATTATAATCTTCATATTTACCGTAATGGGGGAAATAGAACAATCCGGCAGACAAACCGGCTTCGTTCAGGCCCTCTGCCACGAACTCCTTCTGTTCTACAGCCAGTCCTACATATCCATAACGCGAGGTAAACTTCATTCCTTCCGTTACTCCACCCGGAATGTATGACTGCTGCGTATATCCTCTGGGGACAATTACATACTGACTGTTCAGTTCACTTCCTCCCCACTCTATTGTACGCGCCAGTATTCTGACGCTATCTTTGGTCATCAGGGTAATTCCCGTACACGCACACACTTTGTTCCATCCACCGGCCATTATTACGGCCAATGTCAACAAAAATAATAATCTCTGCTTCATAATTCTCTTTTCTATTATAATACATTGCTAAATGTAACTACAAAAAGTAACAATTCAGCATAATTTACCAACAATTCAAGAGGTAAAGCATATTTTTAACATTAAGCTTTTCCAACCTGCAGATGAAAGACTTGAAATTTTTCATTCTGCATAATCTTTTTGAACAGCAATAGAGCATTTCAGATGCACGAGTTTATAGCAACCGTGTATTTCTAATATTATTCACAGCCGCAGACAGAACAATTTGTCAGAATCCAAGTATCTTATTATCTTTGCAAAGAGATATAGAACTTATTAAAAAAACAATGCATGAAAAGATTAAACCGTTACTCAGTCCACTTTGCAAGTCTTTTATTTACTTGTCTTCTTTGTATACCGACAAAGGCTGTTACTTCCAACGACAGTATACGAAATTCTTTGGCCGGTTACCTCTTGAATAAAGAAATCCCTGCAAGCCTGAATGCAACGCTAAGCATACGTCCGGTATTCCAGACTCATTTCAACTCTACACAGGATGACACAAAAGGAGCTTTCCGGTTTGATTATCTGATGCTGAACCTCAGAGGAGATATAACCGACAAGCTTTCCTATTATTATACTCAAAGACTGCATGAAGGAAACCGCGCATCTACAGTAGAAAATTTGTCGAAAAGCATAAATTATGCCTACATACAATACAAGTTTACACCCCGTCTGCATACCATTGTCGGGAAACAAGCCATTCTCTACGGAGGATTTGAATATTATGAATCACCCGTAGATGTATTCACTTACAGCACCAGCAACAATTATCTGAGTTGTTATCAAATCGGTCTGAGTCTTTCCTACAAGGCCAATGAACAAAACGAATTGTGTGCACAAATAACCAATAACCGGACTGCGAGCATGCAAGAGACCTATGGAGAACTCCCCGATAACATAAAAGGTTCATCAGTACCTCTTCTTTATTCGGCAGGATGGAACGGTTCGTTCATCAACGACAAACTGCAGTTCCGTTATGCGGCATCTGCAGCAGAAGTAGCAAAGGGCAGATGGGCTTTCATGATTGGAGGTGGACAGCAAATAAATCTTCATCCGGTAAGTCTCTATCTGGATGTTCTCTATCAGCGTTCTTCCATTGACTATCTGGGAGCCGTCCGCGAATTATACGTCAACAACGAGGGTATACAAGGAGCCAGCGGAATGCAATGTGTAGAATACCTGACTGTTGTTTCCAAAATCAATTTACGCCTGCATTCACAATGGAATATCCATTTGAAAGGATTTTATGATCAAGGATCGGTATATAAGGAAAAAGGAAACATTCAAAAAGGAAAGTATCTGCAATGCTGGTGCTATGAAGGAGGAGTGGAATATTACCCACTGCCGAAAACCGACCTTTATTGTTTTCTCAATGTATCAAACAAGGCTTACCGGCAAACAAACAAAAGCAATATCATAACTCCCGACAGAGAAACAAATCTGAAGCTGGGATTTGTATACAGAATACCGCTAATATAACAAAAACAGTTTTCATCTTAAGGCCATAGGGTTTTAAGATGAAAACTGTTCAATAAATTATCTTATCAACACAGACTAGAAACGCTTTACATAGCGATGACAGTCCGGCTCTCCTCCATTCTTTTCAAAATAATGCTGATGATATTCCTCTGCGGGCCAGAATGTGGAAGCTGGCGTCAGACGAGTCACCACATCCAATCCTCCGTTACGCAAGACTTTAATTAAAGACTCGGCAATATGCTTCTGTTCTTCATTCATGTAAAAAATCTCAGAACGATACTGAGGACCTATGTCTGTTCCCTGACCGTCAGTCTGAGCCGGATCATGAATTTCAAAGAAACGTTTAGCCAAAGTCTCATAGTCAACAAGCGTTCTGTCGAATGTTATCCTTACAGCTTCTGCATGTCCTGTTGTATGTGACTTCACTTCTTTATATGAAGGACTGGCCTTATGACCACCAATATAACCGGCCTCTATTGAAATGATACCCGGCAATTGCTTCATATAATACTCCACTCCCCAAAAGCAGCCTCCTGCGAATATGGCTGTTTCTATATTTTCTGATAATACTTTATCCATAATACAATATTTATTTGAGAGCAAATTAAAGACTTTTTTTTGAATGCAACGAAAATTCCCAGTAAAAAGAAAGTTAGCCATACTTCATATGTGATTCCGGACTGTCAAGTCAATCCATAACAGCTTCTTTCTACTTCACACATATCTGTAAGCCCAAAAGGAAAATCCCCAAAACACTTTCCAATAACTTTTCCTGTGAGCCGTAAAACTTTATGCGCTCCCCCACTAAAAATCGGGTGAGCCCCTACCGGCGCACATATACAAAATTTCGAAATTACAAACAAAAAAAAATCCTCCGCAGTATGTTTCAACTTGCGGAGGATTCCACTCTTCTTTAAAAACGGCGACTACCTACTCTCCCACTTGCGCAGTACCATCGGCGTGACGAAGCTTAACTTCTCTGTTCGGAATGGGAAGAGGTGGAACCTTCGTGCCATAGTCACCTGAATATCTTTTATATTTATCCTGTAACATATCACCACAACAAGAATCAAGCATAACGAAAAGTATATGAAAACCATTCTCGCGCAAAAGTTTCGGGCAATTAGTAATGCTCGGCTGTGATGTCACCATCTATACACCTGCATCCTATCAACGTCGTAGTCTACGACGACCCTGTTAGGAAATCTTATCTTGTGGAAGGCTTCGCACTTAGATGCTTTCAGCGCTTATCCATACCAGACGTAGATACCCAGCGGTGCACCTGGCGGCACAACTGGCAAACCAGAGGTCTGTCCAACACGGTCCTCTCGTACTAGTGTCAGAACCACGCAAATTTCCTGCGCCCACGATAGATAGAGACCGAACTGTCTCACGACGTTCTGAACCCAGCTCGCGTGCCACTTTAATGGGCGAACAGCCCAACCCTTGGGACCTTCTCCAGCCCCAGGATGTGACGAGCCGACATCGAGGTGCCAAACCACTCCGTCGATATGAGCTCTTGGGAGGGATCAGCCTGTTATCCCCGGAGTACCTTTTATCCTTTGAGCGATGTCCCTTCCATGCGGAAACACCGGATCACTATGCTCTAGTTTCCTACCTGATCGACTTGTTTGTCTCCCAGTCAAGCGCCCTTTTGCCATTACACTCTGCGGACGGTTACCGATCGTCCTGAGGGCACCTTTAGAAGCCTCCGTTACGCTTTTGGAGGCGACCACCCCAGTCAAACTACCCACCAAACAATGTCCTCCACTCCGGGAGTTAGAATTCAAACAAACAAAGGGTCGTATTTCAACAACGGCTCCACAAATACTGGCGTACCTGTCTCACAGCCTCCGACCTATCCTACACATCGCGTGCCCAAATTCAATGTTAAGCTATAGTAAAGGTTCACGGGGTCTTTTCGTCCCATCGCGGGTAATCGGCATCTTCACCGATACTACAATTTCACTGAGCTCACGGTTGAGACAGTGTCCAGATCATTACACCATTCGTGCAGGTCGGAACTTACCCGACAAGGAATTTCGCTACCTTAGGACCGTTATAGTTACGGCCGCCGTTTACTGGGGCTTCAATTCAATGCTTCTCTTGCGATGACATCTCCTCTTAACCTTCCAGCACCGGGCAGGTGTCAGGCTGTATACTTCTATTTTCATATTCGCACAGCCCTGTGTTTTTGGTAAACAGTTGCCTGGACCTATTCTCTGCGCCTCACACAAGTGAGGACCCTTTATTCCGAAGTTACAGGGTTAATTTGCCTAGTTCCTTAACCGTGATTCACTCAAGCGCCTTAGTATATTCAACCCGACTACGTGTGTCCGTTTGTGGTACGGGTGTCATAAGAATATGTTTAGCGGATTTTCTCGGGAGTATGTTTACGTACACTATTGCATTGTTCCAAGGAACGCTGCATACTCTCAGGTTCGACTCTTTCCGTGGATTTGCCTGCGGAAATCAACGTCTACACCCTTTAACCTCCTATTCCGTCAGAAGGCGGTACTGTCACTCCTCCGTCCCCACGTCACTCCTTATGACAGTAACGGAATATTAACCGTTTCTGCCATCGGCCTCGCCGTTCGGCTGAGCCTTAGGACCCGACTGACCCTGATCCGATTAGCGTTGATCAGGAAACCTTAGTCTTTCGGCGAGGGGGTTT